>JGI994J12354_10002193_pt1 | contig 19228 bp, 16 predicted proteins | sample IntmicLarv3ML3BL_FD_12354 | JGI IMG/M metagenome (IMG submission 12354)
GCCACATCCGTTTGCGGCGCGGTTATTTCCACCGCGCGCGACACCGCCACCACCTCCTGGATAAACGGTACCCCAATCCATTTGGCGATCGTTAAGCCGCCGGAGCCGGTAATCATCGCTTGAAAACGCACATCGCCAAGTTCGCCTCGTGCCTCTTCGAAAAGGCTGTGCAAAGTTTCTTGTATATTCGAGTAATGCCTGGCATAACGCCCAAACACAAGCGCATTTGCCGTATCAATCACAGCCAGCTTTATTGTTGTGGAGCCAATGTCTATTCCAAGCCGATAGTCCCTATTGGTCATTGCAATCCCATCCTTTTACACCGTTTGTGAACCTAATGAAAAAACGCCGATGACATACCGGCGTTTTCCGCAACAGATGGGGGGAGAAGGATTCGAACCTTCGAAAGACGCGCTAACAGATTTACAGTCTGCCCCCTTTGGCCACTCGGGAACCCCCCCATTGCGGTTGCGTCAGACACAACCGCGCCATTCAATGATAACAAACCCGTCGAATTTTGTCAACGCTTGCCGATGAACTTTTTCAATTTTACAGGCGGTACTTTCTGCCATATCGGTTACTTGGCAGCCATAACCTCAGCGCTTACTGCAAGCACCACTCGCTGCCCCACATTTACACCGTCAATCTGCTTCTCAAACACCGCTGCAACTACGCCTTCCTGTGGCAAATCGATTGCAACCGACGCATCATGCGCAATGGTGAAAACGCGAAGCAAATTGCCGTCAGAATCTCCTTCGGCCGTTTCATTTCCTGTAACGGTGAAGCCCGCGGTTTCATTGGTTTCGCAAACCCAGATAAAACAATCTTCGGGCGCTTCAGGTAGCACAAACGTATATTCCCCCGCCCACGCGCCAACAACCGCGCGCCTAACGGTTTCGCCGTACAGCGAAACAATCCCGCGGTTCAATATCACGCTGTTGCTGTCGCCATCCCAGATGACTTCATGCCCCAATGCCTCCAAAGCGCCGCGAAGCGGCATATATATGTCGGCGTTTTCCGTGTATTGGTTTTGGATGCTGATAAGGGGTAAACCCGCATCAACTTTCTTGTTGTATTGAGTGAGGGCAGTATTCCTGTAAGCAGTTTCCACAATTTCAGCGCCATCAGGAAGCGCGGGCATAAAATCCGCCGCCTCGAACTTCCATGAATAGGCGATCGAGTGTCCAACCTCTTCATCGCCCAGCTTCTTCTCAAAAGTCACAAGCGGCTTGTTTTCCTCCGCCCCTGCAAATGTGCGATCCGCTTCAAATATGAACCGGTGCATCGTCTTTCCTTGCGTGTCAAACCACTCTTCCCCGGCCAAAACGAAGCCTTGTGTTTCTGTGAATACACAATCCCACCAAAGCCCCGCGTCCGCATCCTCCAGCAAAGCCACCACATACCGCGCGGAACCGACATCAAAAAACCGCTGTTCCGCAATTTTGCCGTCTATCTCCAGCACGGGCGGGATAAGCTTCACTTCATCGGCATCGCCGTCCCAAACCACGGTGTAGCCCAAGCTTTCCATAACCCCGCGCAAAGGCATATAGGTTCTGGCGTAAAGCTCGCCCTCGGCGTTATTGGTGATGGCGGCAATCGGCTTGTTCAAGTACACTTCCGTGCCATCTATCACCACCTTGATTTCCGTAAATGCCGCAGACGCAATCCGCAATGCCTCTGCCGATACGCTTGTTGCAAACAATACGGAAGCCAATGCTGCTGCCGCAAGCACCTTGCCAAAACGCTTCATCATACAGCACCCCCTATTTACAGGCAGGGTACCAACGCCTCAGCCGCATCTTTATCCAGCACAACAAGCACATTTTGATGCAGTTGCAGCACCGAGGCAGGCACATTGGGTGTGATGCTGCCGAGTATGGTTTTCTTCGCGATTTCTGCTTTTTTGGCGCCGTTTATCATAAGCAGTACCGTTTTGGCCATCATAATGGTGCCGATGCCCATGGTAACTGCTTGGCGGGGCACCTCGTTCTGCGATGCGAAAAACCGCGCATTGGCCTTGATTGTGCTTTCATCCAGCGTCACTTGATGCGTCTTGGCGGCAAACACTTCGTCCGGCTCGTTAAAACCGATGTGCCCGTTTAAGCCAATCCCCAAAATTTGGAAATCGATACCGCCGGCCGCCTTGATGGCCGCCTCGTAACGGTTGCATTCCGCCGCAATATCTGCCGCCTCGCCGTTGGGAATGTTGACCCGTGCAAGGTCGATATTCACATGGTTAAACAACTGCTCCCTCATGAAATAATCATAGCTTTGATCGTTCGACTTCTGTATGGGATAGTATTCATCCAAATTGAACGTAGTTACGCCCGAAAAGTCTGCCTCACCCGCTTTATGCATACGAATCAACTCTTTATACGTGCCGATCGGGGTGCTGCCTGTTGCCAAACCGAGTACCGTACATGGCTTGGCCTTGATTTGCGCCGCCATAAACTCCGCACAAGTACAGCTCATGGCGTCATAATCCTCTGTCACAAAAATCTTCATATTTCCGCGGCAATATTCCATTTCACACACTCCTTTTCATCTGTCAGAATTTGCGGCCATATCCGGCGCGCTTGAGCGCCAAAACCACTAACGTGCCCAGAAACGCTATTACCAGCATTTCTACCACACCCTGTACCGAGGCGATACCCACCAAAAACGCCATAACTGTTTGTGCCAGCGCGTCTGTTTCCTGTGCCATGCCGAACTCAATCAGCGCCTGAAACAGGTCCTTGGCGTACACCACATACAGCATACCCAATACACCAACCGTGTTCGTGATACTGCCAACGGCGGAACCAACCGCAACACTTATAATCTGCCCCGCCTTCGTGCCCTTCATCGCCTTAGACAAGCCCACATAAGCATAATATGAGAACAAGCCTATAAATATGCGTGGTAAAATGGATACCAAGGGATTTGCGATAAACGGGCTTAACGCCGTTGCGGGCATGGTAATGCTGTATATCATGCTAACGATGCCCATGGCCGTACCCGCGATTAAGCCGCATACCGGCCCTTCCACTATGGCCAGTATAATCGTCGGCAAATGGGCAATGGTCGCTTCCACCGCCACAAGCCGCACTGTGCCAAACGGGGTATATGTCATAAGTATAGATATGGCAATCATCATGCCTGTCATGGCTATACGCCGCACATTGTTTTTGGAATTTTTATACTGATTCATACATGCACCTCTCTGTTTTTGTTTTATCGGTTACAGCAGATACTTGTTCAAATCCATCGGCTGGATCCACACGCCGTCTTTATTATACGCGCGCATGTTGCCGCCGGAGATTTCGTCAATCAAAATAATCTTGCCGTTTGCCTTGCCAAACTCCAGCTTGATGTCATAAAGGTCAACATCCTTCTGTTTTAGGGCATCCTTGATGATGCCGCAAATGGTTCTGGTTTGTGCTGCAACTTCATCATATTCCGCATCTGTCATGATGTCAAGCATGGCCAGCGCATCTTTTGTAATCGGCGGATCCAAACGCGCGTCGTCTTTCAGTGTTACCTCAACAAACGCATCCAATTCCTGCCCTTCTTCCACATAGTCGCCGTAGCGGCGGAAAAAACTGCCCACCGCGCGGTAGCGGCAGATAACTTCCAGCCCGTTGCCCCTGTTTTGGCCAAACCTCTCCGCAGGCACAACAGTCATGGTCACGTCGTCTATATTGGCATCAACAAAGTGTGTCGGTACGCCTTTTTCTGCCAACAAACGGAAAAAGTACGCGCTCATACGCAGGGATTCACGCCCAAGCCCTTCAATCGTCAGGCCAACAGCATTCTCGCCCGGATCAAACACGCCGTCCTTGCCGGTGGCATCATCCTTCATTTTTAACAAATAATTGCCATCGTCCAAAAGAAATACGTTCTTCGTCTTGCCAGTGTACATCAGTTTCATACATACCCGCTCCATTCATCATTTAGTTTATATGCAAAAGCTCCGCAAAGCGGTTAGCTGCATAGGAAAACGCAACGCCCTTCAACTTCACCATGCCGACAGACCGAGGCGGCACAGGCGGATCCAGAGGGATTTCAAACAATGTGTTTTTATCAAAATGCTCACAAGTGAACTCGCGCACGGCGAATGCCAAACCGATATTGGCCTTTGCAAACTGCACCAGCAAATCATAGCTGCCCAGCTCTATATTCGGCTTTAGCTCCACCCCCTGCCCGCTTGCGTAGGCATCCACGTACCGACGGGAGTTGCTTTCTCGCTCCAGCAGCAGCAGAGGCCACTCCTTAAGCATTGCCAGCGATAAGCCGTCTGCGGCAAGCCCCGCGTACCGACTTCCGCCAATAAGACAGTCCTGTACCTGCGCGCACTCCACGATATCCAGATTGTCGTCATTTTCTATTGGAAGGTTTACAAAGCCAATGTCTACTTGCCCGCTTTTTAGTAAAGAGATGGTTTCGTAGGTGGTGCGGTTGGTGATTTTAATGCTGATATTGCCGTAAGCTTCGATGTACCGCTCTATATATGGAAGAAGATAATGGCTGAGCAATGTATCGCTGGCACCAATTTTGATTTCTCCCGCCTGTAAATGCGCCATTTCCATATATTTTTGTTCCGCCGTTTTAATAAGATTCAAGCCCTGGTTCAAATAGTTGTATAAGACGCTGCCTTCCGCTGTCGGACGAATGCCTTTCGAGGAGCGAACCAACAATGGTTTCCCCAGGCGTTCCTCCAATTGTTTGATTGACATACTGACGGCCGGCTGAGAAATAAATAACTCCTTCGCAGCCAAAGACATGTTGCCCGTTTGAATCACGATGCAGAAAATTTTATACAGTTCCAAAGAGATATCCAAATGCATGCCGCATCACTCCGCTTGTTCATAATTTTGACTTATGGCAGTCATAAGTTTTATCAATTTTACTTATGCCCCTAAGGCTATTATAATAAAAGCGAAAGAAAAAATCAATGTTTTTTTCAATAAAAAACCAAATTTTGCTTGGCGGGGTTTTGACAAACAAAAAGCATATTAGGAGGAGTCTTACATGAGATTGACAGGAACATCTGCGCACGGCGTTCGCCTTCCCATTATCAGCCAGGGGGATCATCTTCCGTCCATTACGGCCCAAGCCGTGGCCGACGCGGTACAGGCGGGTAACATTACCTTGAAAAGCACCGATATCATTGGTGTAACCGAGTCCATTGTGGCTAAGGCACAGGGCAACTTTGTTTCGACTGATGATGTTGCCAAAGATGTGCGCGCCAAATTCCCGGGCGGCACGGTCGGTGTGGTTTTCCCGATTTTCAGCCGCAACCGTTTTGTGAACATATTGAAAGGCATTGCCAAGGGCGCAGATAAGGTATACGTTCTCTTAAACTGCCCAACAGATGAGGTGGGCAACCCCATCATGGATTTAGACGATATCGACAGAATCATGCCGGCCTTGGCCGATGGGCCGATTCCTGCGGCCAAGTTCCGTGAGCTGTCTAATAATTTCCTGCACCCGTTTACTTTTATGGATTATATGGATTTATATGAAAAAGCAAGCGACAATATCGAAGTGTTTGTATCCAACGACCCGCGCAACATCTTGAAGCTGACAGACACTGTGATTGCTGCCGAAATCCACACCCGCTTCCGCACAAAGAAGCGCTTGGAGGCGGCTGGTGCCAAAATGGTCTATACGCTGTCCGATATCATGACAAAGCCGATTGACGGGAGCGGGTACAACGAGCAATACGGCATATTGGGGTCGAACCTGTCAACCGAGAATCGTTTGAAGCTGTTCCCGCGTGATTGCGAAGCGTTTGTGGTGCAAACACGCGCGGAAATTTTGGCCAAAACGGGCATTGAGCCCGAGGTGCTTGTATACGGTGACGGCGCATTTAAGGATCCCATTTGCGGAATTTGGGAGCTGGCAGACCCGGTAGTGTCCCCCGCCTACACTGAGCGGCTTGGCGGGCAACCCAGCGAAATCAAGCTCAAGTATGTGGCGGATAATATGTTCAGCCATTTATCAGGCGAAGAAAAGACAAAGGCGGTGGCCGATATGATTAAGGCCAAAGAAAGCGGCAAAGCAACCTTCAGCGAAGGCACCACGCCGCGCAAATACGCTGACCTTTTGGGTAGCCTGTGCGATCTTATCAGCGGCAGCGGCGACAAGGGTACACCTGTGATTTTGATTCAGGGGTATTTTGATGATTATGCAGCGGAATAGATATCACAGCATTAAAGCAAGACCTATTGTTTCTTGACCCTTTAAAAAAGCCGTGCATTTGCGCGGCTTGGGGTTTATTTCAGAGAATTTACCATAGAATACGAAGCGTTTGCGGAAGAATGCATATCCCTAGTAAGATTCGGGGTGTATTTACAAGGACGTGAATAATTTTTAGGAGGACTTATTTATGAATACGGAAAATTTACGGAACAATACATATCCAGGGCGTGGGATTGTGCTGGGCGCTTCCCCTAACGGGGCATTTGCCGTGCAGGTTTATTGGACCATGGGACGCAGCGAAAACAGCAAAAAGCGCGTGATTGCCATAGAGGATGGTGTGGTGAAAACCATACCGACAACAAATGATGAGTTGGTCAAGCCCGACCTCGTTATCTACCCATTGGCGGTTGAGGCTGCTGGTTTGTATGTGGTGTCGAACGGGGCGCAAACCGCCGGGATTTGCGAGGACATGGCAAATGGCCTGTCGCACGAAGCGGCACTGGCCAAATGGAAGTTTGAACACGACGAACCCATTTACACCCCTCGTATCACGGGTGTAAGTGTTGTGCAAGACAGCGGCTACAGCTACCAACTAAGCATCGTTAAACCATACGAAAACAACCCCGAAACCTGTATGCGGCAGGTGTTTAGCTATGAAACCGCCATGCCCGGCCTTGGCCACTGCATACACACATACGCGGAAAACGGCACCCCCTGCCCTGCGTTTGGCGGAGAGCCGTTTGTGATGCCTTTGTTTGACGATATGGAAACGACTATGAGTTTCTATTGGGATTTGCTGCCCACTGATTATATGGTGGGAATGATCGTAAAATTTATCAATATTCAAACAGGCGAGGCGCAGATTATCATCCGCAACGCCATACAAAAATAATTGCAAATTGGTATTGCCTTTTGTGCGATTTTAAGATATTTTAAAATGGCTCCAAAACACATCACAAACTTCAGCGGTTTTTGCAATAACAAATCGATTTCAATTCGCACTTGTTTTCTTGCGGGTGGTGATTCGCCAATCACCACCCGCAACCGTGATACGGCTTAAAACTTTGTATATAATAGTGAAACGTGCCACAGAAATACAATCGCATCAGCGATAACAAATCAACTTCAGGATTCACGAATCTCCACAAAACACAACCGTTTTAATAATGCCAAATCAATTCCATCATCCTCGAACTACCGTCACGCAGTAGTGAATTGCAAATCGCCATTACCACTGTCGCACGACCTATAGCTTGCCCGCCCAAGCCCTCCTCCGTGAGATTTGCTGTAAAACACAATCACCCCGGCGGTAATAAGCTGACTCCAATATGCACGAACTTGCTGCAAAACACAATCGACCCAATAATGACGAATCGATTTCAATTCTCGTGCACTTGTCGCGAAACACAACCAACTTGATGGTTGCAAACTGATTTCAACGCCGTCGCGCCACCACCTTCCCTGCAATTGTATGGGGCGGGCGGTGAATCGCCTTTGCCGCTATCGCGCGGTTTACAAGCTCAAAAGCAGTCTTCGAAAGACCTGTCATCCGCAAAGCTCGCTACAAAATGCAGTCATCTTCAGGATGACAAATCAACCTCAATGTTCGTGCGCCCGCTACAAGGTGCAATCAATTCGATAACAACAAATCGATTTCAACGTCGTCACACTGCCGTCTATTCCGCGATCATACAGCAGAGGCGATCGACGAATCATCTTTGCCACTGCTGTACGATCTATAAGTCCGAAAATAGCAAAAAGGAAAGAATATCTATCAGCGGGATTCGCCGAAAAACATAACAGCCTTTGCAATGACAGATTGGATTCAATAGTTGTGCGTCTGCTGCAAAACACAACTAATTCAATAATGACAAATTGATTTCAAAATCGTCGCATTTCCTTCTGTTTCGCAATCACCATAGAGGCGATTTGTGAATTGCTTTCTCTACCACTGCATGGCTTATAAGCTTAAAAACAACCATTGCAGAGAGTTTGTCTGCAGGATTCACCAAAAAAACATAGACGCTTTTACAATAACAATACAATTTCGATATTCGTGTGTCCATTGTAAAACGCAATTAGTTCGACAATGACAAATTGGTTTCGGCACCATTGCGCCACCCCTATATCCTACAATCACACAGAGGCAATTTACGAATCGTCTTTACCATCACTGCACGGCTTATAGGTTTGAAAACAGCCAAAGGAAGAAACCGCTCGTTTCAAGATTCACCGCAAAACACAATTCTTTTCACAATAAATAACAAACCGACTTCAAATCACACACCATCAAACGATTGGGAAGTTCAAGGCAAAACCTCAAAGTTTCGATATTCTACACCCTCAAACCTTAGACTTCATCGAAACCCACAGACACACCAAACACCCTACCGCCACTGCCAACACTATACTGCTTTGCGCATTCGCCGCACATACAGGCGCAAACACTGCCGTAAAATATGGCAGCATATAGCGGTTCCACTCCATCACAGCCTGCATCGGTGCATACACCAAAAACAACTCAATCCAAACCATCACAAGGCCAAGCAACCCTGCTGCGAGTCCGAAAAACAAAAGCCCCCAAGCCGCCGTGCACACAACAAGCCCACCTTCATGCCGCATGAGTTCGCCGACATAATACCGCTGCCCGCTTGCCCGAATCCCTGCCACCCCGCTGCCAAACCGCTTAAAGCAAACTACTGCAAACGCTATGCCCGCCCACACAAGCACAAGCGTCCCCAGAAAAAGCGCCTTTCCCGGCATCATGGCATTCATGCCACCTATATCGATGATATAAAAAATTTCGTTTGTCACACCGATTTGCATAAAAGCATTTCGTATATGCGCCGCGGTGACGCCTGTTGCCTCGTCAGGTAAAGCCATCACCGCTTGCGCCGCAGAATCCGTCAAATACGCGGACACATATGCCGATGCTTCATTAACCCCATCCTGAAGTACCCCAACCGTTTCATATATTTGCCCATTAAGGGTTATGGCCAGCCCTACAATGTTATCATTCCCAAACAAGGCAAACGCCGCCGCCTCATTAAGCACAATGTGCCTAACCTGTGCTGCCTCCGATGCTTCCGTAAAAAAACTGCCCCGCACAAGCCTAAGCCCCGTCACCCGCGGATACATAGCATTTACCGACAGCAGCCGCACAGAAACCGGGCGCAGCTCTGTTTGCAAGACGGCTGTGCTTTGCGATTCAATGGTATACACAAATCTCTCGCCAAACGCCTCGGCCAATGCAGACGGGGCAAACCCTTCCCCGTTCGGAGCTTTGGGTACACACATCTGTACCCCGCCCGCCCCGGCCTGCGGCGCATACCTAAGCCCCTGTGCCGCAAGCAGCGCGGCAAGCGCTACAAACACAACCAACAACCCCGCGCGGATTCTATTGTACAATGAAATCACCCTCGTTCTTCAATATAACGGTTGCATTGTCGCCAAACGGCTTATCGCTCAAAGTTACGATCGGGTCAAAAAATCCCGCTCCGCGTGTCAGAACTGTGTTGGTGCTGTCCGAATCCCCGATTTGCACGGGTTGTTTTTGTACATAGTACTCATCACCCAATATGCCGGTTCTGGTTTGGACTACATACACAAAATACCCGTCGCCATCTTTGTTGACTGCCGCGTTCGGTACCAATGTATATGACGAAGCGCTGTCTTTACGGAAACTGATTTCAAAGGTTTCGCCGACTTGGATGCTTTCCGCTGTGGGGTGTATGGTTACTTGTTTCTTGCCGTCTTTCACCGAAAGCTTATCCACGGTAACTTGGTATGTGTGGTTTGCGTTTGATATGGTACAGGTGTCGCCTACCGCCACAAAGTTGTTTTCGATGCCCAGCTCACACTCCAGCAAAAGTGCGCCGCCCACGCCGTAAGTGCCTACCGCCTGATCCTCGCCCACCGTTTTGCCTTTTTGTATATCGAGCGTGATGATGGTGCCGTCCATATCGGCATAGATATAGCGGCTTGCATCAAACGCCGTCAACTGCGCTTCCAGTTTAGCTTTTTTCGCCGCGTTCTCCGCTATGTCAAGCGATTTGCCGCGCAGTTCCTGTTCATAGGCAGTCAGCTCGTATTGCAGGTTTTCGATTTGCGAGGCACGATCCTTTTCCTTCTTTTCCAAGCCTTCGGCGACCTTTTCCTTGTTATCGGCATAAGCGGCCTGCGCCTCCAAAAGCTCCTTCTGCAGTGCATCAAGATCGTCTTTCGCCGTGTCAAGCTCACGTTTTGTCAAGGTTCCGCCTGCGTACAGCACTTCTTTCTCCGCGATGTCCGTCTGTTTGGCCGTGATTTTATCCGCAATGGTTTGCATATCGCGTTCGGACACTGATTCTTCGCCGTAGTGTTCTTGTTCCCAGCCTGTGATACTTTGCCCGGTGCGAGCGATTTTGGTGTAAATAGCTTCTATGCTCATATCAATGCGGATGCGGTCGGTGTCCAATTGTGCCATTTGTTCTCTGATGGCCGCCTCGTCGAACACAAGCAAAGCAATCTCCTGCCCGGCGGTAATCGTATCGCCTTCCTTGACCAGCACTTCTGAAACTTTACCGTCTATCGGAGCATACAGCGTGTTAATCTCGGACCATTCCACCACGCCTTTGGCTGTTTCCGTTTTGCGGAGCTTGCCGATGGTGGCGTTTGCGGCGGTGACGATCGGGATGTTGTATGTGTATATGGTTCTGGATAAAAAGATAAGCACGAGTAGCGCTGCCGCCATCACCGCGCCTATGGATGCCGCTTTTTTTCGCATGTCAATCGTTCCTTTCAGGAGGTAAAATCAAGGGAATGAATACCTTGAGGATGCTGTCCCCAATACCCCTTGTGGGGTTATGCTTCTATTTGATACCTGATAATTCGATGCCTTTTTCTAAGTCGGATTGGCCTACAAACAAAAACCACAGCGGTGGGAGCATATATATGCAAGAAGCGGCAAACACCACGCCCGCGTTTGTTTCCGTCATGCGCGACAGGTAAATGGATAAGGGTTCGCGGTAAAACTCGCGTATAAATATGACCGCTTGCTCTACCAGGTTCCAATATTCGATAAACACAAGCATGGTAAGCGCTGCCACCCCTGATTTCATCTGAGGTACAACCAGATACAGCAGAATTTGCGCACTGTTGGCGCCGTCGATTTCTGCCGCCTCAAAGTATTCCGGTGGCAAGCTTTTCATGCTTTGGCGCAGTAAGAATGTGCCGAAAGGTGCAAATATGCCCGGCAAAATAATCGCCAAATAACTGTCTTTGATGCCCAAAGCGTCTGCCACGATATAGTTCGGCACCAAAAGCGCCTGCAAAGGCATAAGCATCACCAAAATATAGACAAAGAACAACGCTTCTTTATACTTCCACCGCCACACTGAAAAACCATAGGCTGTCAGAAAAGACACTACCACATTGCCCAGCACCACAGGCACTGTCAGCTTGATGGAGTTAATCAACAGTATCAAATAAGACGGCTGATACACCAGCACATTTAGGTATTGCGACAAAGTCGCCTGATTCGGTATCAGTTGCATCCGGGCAAACCGCCGTGCCGCGCCCCCAATTATGTCAAACACCGTCACGCGCATGTTGTAATGTGACGTAATTTCTGCCTCTGCCATAAAAGAGTTTGTGATGGTTACCAAAAGCGGAAACAGCAGTACCCACGCAATCAGCACAAAGAAGCCTGCCGTAAACGCTCGCCCCATCTGTTTTCGTATCCTCATGCCTCCGCCCGCCTTTCCATCCATAAAAGGATTTGCGCCAAAACAGCCGTCAGCACCACCAGCATACCCATGGCCGCCGTCAAACGCCTGTAGTTTAGGGCGGTAAATATATTATTCATAAAATGCTGTAGGGTATAGATGCTTTCATGCGGATAATTGCCCGTAAGCATAAAGATTTCCTTAAATATTTTGAAGGAGTTAATGACAGACATAATCACCACAAGCACCAAGGTAGGAAGCAGGCATACAAGCGTAATATCCGTAAACATCACACGCCGCCCTGCCCCGTCGATATGGGCGGCCTCATAATACTCGCGAGGGATATTGTTCAACCCCGCCAGAAACAGCACCATATTATACCCCAAATTCTTCCATACAAAAATTAATATTACCACAAACCGAATGGCCGAGGTTTCGGTCCAGTTCACCGTAGCAAACCCCAGCGCGGCCAGTATGCTGTTTGCATACCCATTTGCCGCAAAAAACGATTTCCAGAAAAAAGCGGTTGAGCCAGAAGGGATTACAAGGGGAATCAAAAACACAAGTATCAAAAGCGCCTTGCCCCGCTTCATTTTATTGACTGCCAGTGCCAGTGCCAAGGCAATCGCCATGCCCAACGGCACACTTACCCCGATAAAAAAAAGGGTATTGGTAAGCCCCAGCATATAGGCCGTATTGCCGAACAAATCCGTAAAATTGGCAAACCCGACAAACACGCCGTCCAAAGCTTTATCCGTAAAGGCATAACCCATGGAACGGAAGAACGGCCATATGTAAAACATTGCAAACCCAACCAGCCCCGGCAATATAAAGACAGACGCGTAATTCCGCGTGCGTTTCGCCATTTCATTCACCACACCATCGTTTTGTTATATATAAAGCAGGGCAGACATACCCCGAGAAACCCCTCAGCAACCCAAGGCTTGCCTGCCACCGCTTTACATCCTGCTACTATGTTTATTGCTCGCTTAATATCAAGCCGATTTTGCTTTGCAGTGCCCGTGCCACATCTTCGGCCGATGCCTCGCCGCTGAAAAACTTCTCTGTTTCATTGCCGATAATTATATTGAAATTGTCATCCGTAACAGAGTGCGTCGTCAACTTTGCCACAAAGGCATTAAACTGCGCCATATAGCGGTCATACACCTCTGTTTGCTCCGGGGTCAGCTCTGCTTTGACAAAAGCCGGCTCCCGAAACTCGCCCAGGCTGCCTATGGGCATGCTTGCATTTGTTTCGCCGTCCTCCGCTGCATTCCCTCCACCTTCCTCGGATGGTGCCGGAACGGCCATGGCAACGCTTGTGCCCATAAACATCTGATTGGCAATCTGCTGCTTAACGGACTCTTCCGCCGCAGCCTTATGCACAGGGATGCCCCCCATCATCATAGACAATTGTATTTCCTCGCTCATCAAAAACTTAATAAACTCCCATGCCAGCTCCGGGTTTTCTGTGTTGGCGTTGATGCCGTATGCGCCTGAGAACATAACCTCGGCCGCCCCGCCATCGTTCAGCAAAAGCCCGGCAATTTCGTGATTTTCTGTAGACGGACCGCCAATTCGCATCACCATCTGCCGGCCATCGGCATTGGTGTTAAAGTGGTTCATCAAAGACCGTCCGGAGTTAGAGGCGAAATACGACTCGGTGCTTCCGCCCATCATAATGCTCATTGCTCCGCCGGTTATAACCCCGCCAAGCATTTCCTCCATATCCAATCCGATCATCGGCGGCAAAAAACCGTCTTTTTCATACTGCGCAACATCATGCAGGAGCTGCTCAAACGCGCCGGAGGTAAAATTGCAGGTCTTATCCTCCAAATTCAAAAATTCCGTCCCTCGCATGGCAATAAGATTCATAAGTAATTCTTCCTTGTTTTCAGAAAGCAAGGACACATCTTCCTTGGCCGCAAATTGTGCGCCCGCAATGGACAGCATATCCGCATATGTCAGCCCGCTTTTGCTTTGTATTTCAGCAATTTGCGCCTCGCTCAGCAGTTCTTTGTTGTACGTCAGATACTGATACATCATATCAACCGGCATGATATACTGCCCGCCTTTATACCGCACGGCATCCAGCACACCTTCGTAGTAATCCGCGCGGTTAAATGCGGCGTCCTGCTCCATAAAGGCTGACATATCCACGAGCTGTCCCGCTTCCGCATATTTATAATACGGGATCACATCCATCGCCAGCACATCCGCCCCGCCGCCGCTCATCAACTCTGTGTTAAGCGCACGTATATAGTCGTTTATGGCATCGGGATTGTTTGTGTTTTCTATCATAGCAACCGACATGCCGCCGTCCGACTGCACCGTCTTTATCTCGGGCATGGACGAAAATACGTTGACATTGATCTTAGTGCCTTCGTGCTGCGCCTCAAACTTTCTTGCCGCCGACTCCAGAAACTGCCCATATTGCATATAGTCGTAGGCGGACACCGTGATTTCCCCCGTTGGCGAACCCTCGCCCAGGCTTACAGGCATAGGCGTGTTGCCCGGTGCATTGCCGTTTTGCGCATTGCCAGCCGGCTGACAGCCCGCCGCCAAAAGCATCATTACCGTCATAGATAGTGCCAATAGTTTTTTCATAAAAAATACCTCCATACCAGATTTTCATTTAGATTATCACATCTGCATGAAGATGGTATGAAGGCATTGTGGACTTTGCGGGAAGTCTATTGCGCGGCATCCATATCAATTGAAAAGGCGACCCCCGTTTCCGTATTGGAAACGGCATACGCAAACCCCAACGCATCCAGGTTTTTCTTCACGATATACAACCCCAAACCCGTGCCGCTTTTGGATTTGTCGCGGCTGTAGTTCACCGAATAAAATGGATCAAAAAGCCGCGCCAGATGCTCTTCCGGGATTGTAGGGCACTGATTTTCTATAACAAGCTTCGAGTTTTCTGCCCATACGCGAATCACGCTTGCTGTGTCCGCGTATTTAACGGCATTGCAAACTATATTAGACAAGGCAGTGCGCATGGCACGCTCACAAGTCACGATGCCGCTGAAATCATGTAGACCTGTGAAATCAACCTGTAAGCCGTTTTTCTGCATCAAAACGCTTTGGTTGCGAAACACCTTTTGTACCATTCGGTTTATATTAACCGCACACGGCGCTTCCTCGTTTGGGTTTATTTCGTCATGGCGCGTGGCCTCCAGGATTTCGTTCACGGTCATGGTCAGATTGCGTATCAGGCCTTTGCTTTCTTTGAGGTATTTCGTCTTATCTTTATAGACCCCCACATCGTCAAGCATCCCCTCCACAATCCCATTCAGCGCGGCAATAGGTGTTTTCAGTTCATGCCCTGCCGCGCGCAGAAAATGTGTTTTGGATTGCTCCATCGCCGTCACGCGCTTGGTTTCTTCTTGCAAAAACTCGATATGAGTGCAAAGGGTGCTGTATAGGGTATTCAAATTACCCGATAGCGCGCCCAGCTCATCATTTGACTCCACCTTGCTTTCCGCCCCCGGCGCCAGCCCGCGCATTTGTTCCGCCGCACTTGATATAGACAAAATAGGCTTCGTAATCATGCGGGAATAAAAATAGGCCGCCGCCACGGCGATTACCACGTTCATTAACAAAATATAAGGCAGCAAGGACAGTATAACGCCTTTGGCTTCGCCAATCGGCTGAAGCGGCGCAGATGCCACCAGGGAATGGGCGAACACCCCATCGACATTCTGTTTGATATAAATACTGTCGTGTAAGGTGTTTGTCATCGTTAAGGAGATGGCATCTACCGAGTGTGCCATCCCTGCATCGCCCCCATCTTCTATTCCAACCCAAGCCGCCTGCGTTGGCAGTGTTTCTGTTGTGTTTTGCCGCTCATAACCCCATGGGGTATCTTCCTCGAAAAGAGGACTTGCGAGTGCCATGTTAATCTGAATGGTATGGCCCGCCGCAGGGTCGGCAATTGCCCGCCCTGCCGTCACTCGAATCGGCTCTATCGAAACAAATTGCGTTAAATCACCGCTGGCTTGGTAGGACAGAAACGGCGATGAAAATTCAGTTGCGATCTCATTTTCTGTTTCGTATGTCAATATGCTGGCGTTATTATCCATGCAAAATGCAATCAGCATCCCGCGGGCCGCATCAGCATCCTCTACCTCTTGCAAGTGCACCGCCAATGTGGCCAGATTCATCTGCATCTGCGTTTCCTTGGAAGCGCGATAATATTCCGGCATAACATAATACAGCACGCCTAACGTCACCGCACTTACAAGTGTAATCAATGTGGCCGTAAATATAAACGTCTTAAACGCAATCCCCTTTATCTTCATTCCAAAGCCTCCCGCCTGATCCCGTCCAGCCTGTATCCAACACCCTTCACTGTCACAATAGGGTCTTTTTGAAGCTTCTTGCGCAAATTTTTGATATGCACATCTACAATGCGCTCGTCCCCGAAAAAGTCATATCCCCACACCATATCAAGCAATTGCTGGCGGGACAGTGCCTTGTGTTCGTGGGTCATCAGTATTTTCAGTATCTCGTATTCCTTCAATGTCAGCGGCAACGCGGATCCGTTTTCAGAAGCCGTATAGGCTTCTGTGTCCAGTGCGATGTCCGCGATTTGAAGCATCGCCCCGCCAAAAGGAGCATCCCCCGTGCGGCGCAAAAGAGCCTCCACCCGCTTGATAAGCACCTTCGGCGAAAACGGTTTTGTTACATAGTCATCCGCCTGGTGGTTGAAACTTGTAATCTGTGTGTACTCATCATCCAGCGCCGTCAGCATAATCACAGGCGTTCGGCCATATGCGCGTATGCGCGTCAAAAGCTCGGTGCCTGTGTATGACGGCAGCATGATGTCCAAAATAAACAGATCCACCGCCTCCCGTTCCACCGGGTTTTCGACCAAATCCATCGCCTGCGCCCCATCCGCCGCCGTGCGTACACGAAAGCCCGAAGCCTTCAGATATTCCTGCACCACCTCGCGGATATTGGCATCGTCCTCAACCACATAAACATAGTTCTCCATAATCCTCACCCTCTTGCCTTAATCATACACCCGGGCAAACCAAAAGTACATGAAATTTCTGTGAAGATTCTGTGTATGCGCCCGTTTTTTTGTAATAATATAGTTTATAAATTGCCGATTCTGTGTTATAATGGGGAAATTCTGATGATAGGGGTGTGTGCATATGAAATACGGATTCATTGGGGCAGGCAACCTGGCCTGTGCCATTATGAGAGGGATGCTTCAAAACAATGCCGCGCGGGCAGATGAGATCGCCATATGCGAAATCAATCTCAAAAGGCAGGCAGAAATCTGTGAGGAGCTTGGTGTGACTGCCGTCCTAAGCGCTGACGAGCTTGTTAAAAACGCGGAAGTCATCTTCCTTGTGGTTAAGCCATACCAGCTTGAAAATGTATTGGCCGAGCTGCGGGATGCCTTCGCTTTGCACAAACCACTTATCGTGTCTTTGGCCGCAGGTAAGGCCGTTTCATTTGTGGAAACGCACGCGGGCGAGGGCTTGCCAATCATTCGTGTTTTGCCTAACATAAACGCTGCCGTGGGCGAAAGCATGAGCTGGATGTGCGGCAACGCCCACACCACGCAGGCGCATAAAGACACGGTTTTGCATTGCTTCAACGCCATCGGCAAAACCGTAGAAATAGACGAAAAACTACATAGCATCTATACCACCATCGGGGCCTCCGCCCCTGCGTTTGCTTATCTGTTTATCGAGTCCATTGCCAAGGGTGCGCATAAAGCAGGGTTGAATAAGCAGCAGGCCTTGGAGATCGCCGCGCAAACGGTGCTTGGCAGCGCAAAGATGATTCTGGAATCGGGCAAGCACCCATGGGAGTTGATTGACCAGGTTTGTTCCCCCGGCGGCATGACGATTGAAGGGGTTTCCACATTGGAGGAAAACCGCTTCCAAAGCGCGGTTGTGGCGGCGGTGGAGGCAACCATTGCAAAGGACCGGAGGCTGTAGGCGTATGCATAACATATTGACACAACTGCAAACCATATTCGAGCGGCACAAGGACGAGCGCGTCTGCGTCATCGGCACCATCTGTTGCGGGAAATCCACTTTGCTGGCACAGCTCCAAACCGGCATCGATTTGGATGATGTCCTTTGGCCTAACCTATCGGCAGAAGAAACCGCATTTTTGAGCCAAACGCCATGGTCACAAGAAATGAGCGATGAAATTGACCGACTCATTTACAAATACGTCACTGTGACGCCCGGTATCCCCCTGTTTGGTTCGGTTATATTGGAGTGCGAGGCCGTTGTGTATCTGGATATTGCCGATGACATATTGCGGACGCATTGCCAAAAGCGGGATGTGTCATTTGAGGATGCAAAAAACGTGAAGCGAGCAATTGAGGGTGATTGGGACAACCACATCGCCAAACGGGAGAAAGCGTTTTACTATTTGCAAATAACAGAATAGCAGGAAGCACAAATCCGTGCCGCATAGATATAAAAGAACGGATTCACTATTGCTTTAAAGCGCAAAAGCGTGTATAATAATAGAAAATTTAGTATCCAAAAGGAGATGCTTATTCATGAGCGCCATACAACACAGAACCGTCATCGATCCCTTACGCCCCTACGTACCCGGCAAACCCATTGACGATGTCAAACGAGAATACGGGCTGTCGGAGGTTGTAAAAATCGCTTCCAACGAAAACCCCTACGGCTGTTCGCCTAAGGCAAAGCAGGCCGTTATCGACGCTATGACAGGCCCGGCCGCCGCTTTGTATCCCGACGGCGCTTGCACCGCTTTGCGCGAGGCGCTGGCCAAAAAATTCGGCGTTGCCCAGAACCGTCTTGTTTTCGGCTGCGGCACGGACGAGATTATCGCCATGATTGGCAAGGTATACGTAAACCCCGGCGATGAGTGCATCACCGCCGCTGTATCGTTTTCGCAGTACGCCGCCTCGGTGGTATCGATGGGCGGCACGATGGTGTATTCGCCTATGAAAGAACACGGCTTTGATTTGCAGGATATACTGACAAAGATCACGGATAAAACAAAGGTCATTTTCATCGCCAACCCAAACAACCCCACAGGTACCATGCACACAGCGGAGGAGCAGGCCGCATTTATGGCCAAAGTTCCCCCACACATTTTGGTGGCGGTAGACGAGGCATACAGCGAGTTTGTGGACGATCCCAACTATCCCGACACGGTCGCGATGCTTGATACCTACCCCAACATGTTGTATATGAAAACATTTTCCAAGGCATATGGCTTGGCGTCATTGCGCGTGGGCTATGCCATCGGCCAGCCTGATGTGATTGAGCTGTTCGAGAAAATTCGCGGCCCGTTTAATGTATCGGTGCAAGCACAGGCGGCGGCAG
>JGI994J12354_10002194_pt1 | contig 19228 bp, 17 predicted proteins | sample IntmicLarv3ML3BL_FD_12354 | JGI IMG/M metagenome (IMG submission 12354)
CGTGGAGCCTCCCGTGGAACCGCCGGTAGAGCCCCCCGTGGAAATGCCGGTGCTGACCCCCAGCAAGTTCGGTTCCAACGCCTATGACGCGGCGAAGAACAACTTCAACAACTTCGGCTATGCTGCCTTCCGTTTGGACAAGGAGTTCGACCTGAGCCAGCCGGGCAACCTGATTTCCATCGGCTATGAATACAGCACCGACGGCGGCGAGACCTGGGTGCGCGTGGATCCCGTGCGCAACAGCAGCTGGAGCGGCATCTTCAACGATGATGCCAACAACAAATATCCCAAGAAGAATAGTTCCTCCTATTATTCCGATGTCCTGCCCGCAGATACGGATTTGCATACCAACGAAACCAATGTCCGTGCGCGTCACCGCGAAATCTTTGACGCCATCCGTGCCACCGAGAACAACGCAGGCACCGTCCAGGTGAGAACGGTTCTGCACGTCACCTACGAGGGTCAAGAGGGCGAATCCGTCCGCTTCCCCGCAGTGACCTACTCCAACGGCGGCATCACGGTTTCCCCGCGCGGCATCGGCCACGCAGTGGTGTAACCGGCACAAGAATTCATGTACTGCTGAAAGGCAGGGTCATACAAATGAACAGCCCCAAAAGAAATTGCCCCGGTTTTCCAGGACGGAAAATCGGGGCAATGTGTTTTTGGCTATTGGAGGAACGCCAGCGCGCGCTCCGCGAGCTTGCCAAGGAATATAGCAATCGCAATCGGGTAAGACAGGACACTGCCCATGAAGCGGTCGGTAAAAATCCCCTTCAGGCTCGTGCCGAACAGCTCTACGTTGGTGATGACCTCGGTTTCATAGTGGCGGGGGTTGCTTTCGTCCAGCGTAATCACACGCACACCGCTGACAGTGGGCAGATTGGCGGGAGAATAGCCGATATTCGGTGTCTGGATGAAATCGATGCCCCTGTAAGTGCCGACAAAGCTGTTGGAATGATCGTGGCCGGTGACAATGCCGATGACATCGCCTTGCGCCGCCATCGCGTCAAATTCCCCGGCGTTGATGCTCGGCGGGTTTGACCAGCCCAGAAGCGTGCCGGAGGCCACGGCCGGGTTCAGCTTGAGCATCCAGCTCTTGCCAAAGTATTCGTTGGAGCCAGGCGCACCTTTTTCGGCCGGCACATAGACATTGAAAATCTCCGGAACGGGAATGTGCTGGAACACCAGGGAGGGCAGCGGCACACCGCCGTTCGCAGCCTTGAGCGCATTGCTCTTCTTGACATACCAGTCGATTTGATCCTTGCGGACATAGTCATATTTGCTCACGGAACCGTCCTCATAGAAAGAGCCGGAATCCAGCATCCAGAGGTTGAAGGCATCACGCTTGCCGTTGGAGCTGCGGATGGTAAGGTTGTGGTTCGCTGTGCCGTAAATCTCCTTCGCATCGTCAAAAGCCAAACAGGTCGGGTATTTTTGATAGACGGAAAGCTGGAATTCCTTGCTGATCGGCCCTTCGCCGTCGTGGTTGCCGTAGATGATGGTGAACGGGATATTCCGCTCCGCCACAGGGGCAATGATGGCATCAATTGCGATTTCCACGAGGAATTCCGTGGGGCAGTTCGGGGAGTAGATGTTGTCCCCTGTGAAAACCACCAAATCGGGCTTCACGCGGTCCAGTGCCGCCTCAATGGCGGAAATGGTCGCGGGGCGCGGGATGAAAATATCCTGCGTGTCCGCAATCTGGAGGATGGTAAACTTGCCGTTCGCATTGAACCGCAGCGGATTCTCCTGCGCCGCAAAAGAGGGCACAAGCAGAGAAGCCATCAGAATCCCCGCCAACAAGAGGGAAACCAAAACAGAAATTTTGCGTTTCATACAATCACCTTTTCTCATTTTTTTCAGGGAGGCAACAGCCCGCTCCCGAATGCAAACTCATTATAGCACCACAGGGAAAAAAGTGCAAGCCGATGGAAAGAAAAATCCAGAACGCAAAATTGCAAAGCATGCTTGACATTTATTGCAAAGCGCGCTATACTAATCCTAAGTTCAGCAATCCAAAAGATGATACGGGGGTGTCGCGGTGAAAACCAAAATCGGGGAGCTGCGCAAAAAGCACCGGCTGTCCCAAGAGGATTTGGCAATGGCGGTGGGCGTCACGCGGCAGACCATCACCTCGCTGGAGTGCGAAAAATACACGGCATCGCTGGTGCTGGCCTACAAAATCGCCCAATATTTCGGCACAACGATTGAGGAGATTTTTGACTTCTCGGAGATTGACGCGGAAGGAGATACAAATGGAAAAATTTAAGACGGCGCTGAAACGGCGTATTATCCTATCGGGTGTGCTTTGCCTTGTTTTACTGGCACTGCTGCTGCTGAATGTGTTTCGCGTTTCGCCCGGCACAGATGAGCACGTCAACAGCTTCATCTCCGGCTACAACGCAGGCTTCACCAGCGCGGTGCTTGCCATCAGCCTTGTTGTCGCGCTGAACTATCTGTTCACCCTGCGCAGCGAGGAAAAGCTCAAAAAGCTCTACATCGCTGAAACGGACGAGCGCAGCCGCTTCATCAACGCCAAAATCGGCGGCATGGGCATGAACCTCCTGCTGGGCGGCCTGTGCCTTGGCACCATCGCGGCAGGCTACTTCAACGCCACCGTCTTCTTCACCCTGCTGGGCACGGTGGTGTTCGCAACAATGCTGAAGCTGGGGTTGCTGCTGGTGTATTCCAGAAAGTACTAAATTTCTCCAAAAATGGGGCTGTTGCAAAACGTATATTCATTCATTGAGCGTGAGAAAAAGCGCGGTTTTTCCCAATGGGGTGCTGCATTTTGCGGCACCCCATTGTTATTTTGCTTCAGTGTTATTGATTCCAAATCATTTTTTCGGGCGTAATCCACTCGTTCGGTCTCATGTACCAATCCAGACCCTCCGGCATAACGAAGGGGTGCTCGAGCGTCACATAGCGGATACCGTGGCTCAGAATATCCTCTACCAGCTTCTGGTTTTCCGCTTTTCGGTTCAGGTTTTTGAGCGCAAATTCATGCTGAAGCCAGCAGGCCTTATAGAGCCGAAGCTGCAGGCGGGCGCGCTGAATATTATCTAATTGGAAGGCGTTGCCCGCGCTCGCGGCCTCGGCCTTGTCCCAAAGCGCGTCCATCTTCTTTGTTTCGGCGGCGGTCATATACATGCCCTCGTCCGGCCAGGTGAAGCAATAGAGATGCGCCGTTTCCACGGTCTTTTTGGTGATGAAATCCAGGTATTCCTTCAGATATTTCGCCGCCTCTTCTCCATAGAAGGCCTTCATGAAGTCCATCATATGGTATTCCACATCCAGGTTCGGATCCCACAGCAGCTTTGCGAGGATGTAGGCACGCATTTCGCCGAATTCGCCGTTTTCATCATCGTCGTTGTTGCCCTGCTGGAAGACGCCCGTGACGCTGTTGTTGATAAACCAATCCAAATCGCCCGCAAGCGTGTGGAAGTTCGGGTGCGGCAGCTGGAGAAGCTTGAAGTTGGTGGTGTAATTCCAAATCCACAGGCGGTTCGTGATTTTCGCCCAGTCCTCCAAATCCTTTGCGAAGGGGGATGCTATCTCCGCCGCGATATCCAAAAAGTCCTCGCCGCGCTCATGGCCGCATTCGCTCAAGGGATGCGCGAAGCAGCATTCGATGGTGCAAAGGCGCACCAGAACATTCGCGTTGGGCACAATGCCGACGGGCGCTTTTCTGGTGTAGGTATACGCCAGAGTATCCCACAAAACGTCCGGGTATTTTTCGCTGAGCCGATCCGAAACCTGATTGACAAACCAGATGTTGAGACCCGCCGGGCTTTGATAATATGCATCCCAATAGGCGCAATTATCGCATTCGCAATAGTCATTGTTGTCGTTCTGAGAGATGGACACAATGCCCTTTCCATCCGTCGCGGCGATTCTGGCATCCACATTCGCAATCGCAGCCTCCAGCACCTCCGGGTTGGACAGGCAACGCTGTTTCAAGGTGCGCGCGTCTTCCTTCTTTCGATAGGAGAAGTATTCGGGATGCATCTCAAAAAGCGCATCGGGCACAAAATCGCTCATCGTATGGCAGAACGCGATGTAGTTGTAGCCGTTGCCGTATTTTTCGGGAATGGTGTTGCCGAAGCTGTCGTTCACCTTGTTGAACATTTTCCATTCCGTGCTCTTGAAGCCGACCTTCCACAGCACAGAGCGGTATTCCAACGCAGGATTCTCTGTGTCGTCCAATGCCGCGTTGATTTGAATGGAGGCATTCTGCGGCACATAATAGTACTCCGCGGTAAAGAATCTGCAGCCCAGCTCTTCCTCCAAAAATCCGCTGATGCCGTAGATGGTGCCGCGCTGCCCCTTGCCGAAGATATAGACTGTTTCGCCCTGCACGAGCTTCACATAGCCTTCTTCCGAAAGCGCGTCGTATCTTGCCTGCAAGGCATCGTTCCAGTGTACCGTTTTGCCCAGACGAATTTCCAGCGCGCCGTCCGTTTTTTCCGCGTCCGTGCGAATCGGCAGCTGCGCGCCGCTGATGTCATACATATATTTTTGCAGCTGCGCCGCGGCCTCTATCTCCGAGGCAATCGCGTTCGCGCTGATGAGGATGGTGTAGCCGCTGGTACCGTCCTGTGTGATGGGCACCCATTTTTCGATGACCGGCGCGGTGTAGGTTCCGCCGCCGTAACTCACCGGCTCCGTGCTCAGCGGCGCGAGGCCGAAAATCATCAGCATCAGCTGCACCGCAGCAAACACGCTTGCAAAAAACCCCTTGATTGTTGATAACATTGTTCTTCCTCCGTAAATTATTTTTTCTGCCTATGGGGTTTAGAGGCTGTTCACCGCCACCCAGGCCTTGCGCTGAACGGACAAATCCACCGCCTCCAGGATTTTGGTGCATTCCAGGCCGTCGGCAAAGGAGGGCTGCGTGGGGGTATCATTGACAACGGCGTTCGCAAACTCCAGCATTTCGTGGACGAAGGTATGCTCATAGCCGATGACATGCCCCGCCGGCCACCAGGCGTGGAGGTAAGGGTGTACGCCCTCGCTGACCTGAATCAGGCGGAAGCCCTGCAGGCCCTCCTCATCGTCCGCGTTGAAATATTGCAGTTCGTTGATGCGCTCCAGCTCAAACTTGATGGAGCCTTTTTCGCCGTTGATTTCAAAGCTCAAGTCGTTTTTGTGTCCCTGCGCAAAGCGGGTGGCCTCAATCACGCCGAGCGCGCCGCTCTCAAATTCAAACAAAAAGCTCGTGGCATCGTCCACATCCACCGTGCCGCGCTTGGCGTTTTCGGTGGCCTTGCCGGAAAGACCCTGCATCTCCTGGACAATCGGGCGCTCCTGGATGAAGGTTTTGCTCATGCCCGTGACGCATTTGACATCGCCCACCAAATACCGCGCCAAATCGATGACATGAGAACCGAGGTCGCCGTGGGAGCCGGAGCCGCAGACCTCTTTTTCCAAGCGCCACACCAGCGGGAAGTCGGGGTCCACGATATAGTCCTGCAAATAGCTGCCTCTGAAGTGAAAGATTTTGCCGAGCTTGCCTTCTGAAATCATCTTTTTCGCCAGCGCCACGGCGGGCGCAAAGCGGTAGTTGAAGCCGATTTGGTGCTTTACCCCGGCAGTCTCCACCGCCTCCAGGATTTTCCGTGCGTCACAAAGCCGCGTCGCCAGCGGCTTTTCGCAAAAGATGTGCTTGCCGTTTTCGGCCGCCTCAATCGCCATTTCGCTGTGGAGATTGGAGGGGGTGACGATGTCCACAATGTCAATGTCCGCTTGACGCACCAGCGCGCGCCAATCGGTCTCAATGCCTTCCCAGCCGAACTGCTGAGCCGCCTCGCCCACCCATTTTTCATCGCGGCCGCAGAGGGTTTTCATCTTGATTTGGTAGGGCGGGTTGAAAAACATCCCCAACTGCCGAAAGGCGTTGGAATGCGCCTTACCCATGAATTTGTAGCCGATGAGACCTACGTTCAAGGTTTTTTCGTTCATAGCCTGCTCCTTTGTTGTGATTGCGGCAAACGCGCATTTTTTTGCACGTCTGCCGCATGATTGATACTACTTTCCTATCACCAAATCCGCATAAATCGGAAAGTGGTCGGACGGCAGCCCACCGAGCATGGGGTCGTTGAGGATGCGGTATTTCACGGCGCGCACGCTGTCCTTGGTGAAAAACACAAAGTCAATGGGCTTTGCGCCCGGGGTACCGTAGCCGTGGAAGGTGCCGCCCTGCATGGTGTCGGGCGCAAGGATTTTCGCGTCGCCGAAGGTATCCTGTACCATGGTGTTGTAGGGGGCGCTGTCCTGCGAAACGTTGAAGTCGCCGGTAATGACCACGGGCACATCTAAGCCGCTCGCACGCTCACGCATCAGCTCCACGCCGTGGACGCGCGCCTCAGTGCCAACGTGGTCGAGGTGGGTATTGTAGTGGGCATAGCGCTCACCCGTCTGCTTGTTTTCGAGAATCGCCCAGGTGCATACGCGCACGATGGCAGCATCCCAGCCGATGGACGGCTTTTCGGGCGTGGGAGAAATCCAGAAGGTACCGCTGTCCACAACCTTATATTTCTCCTTGAGATAGAACACGGCGGAGAACTCGCCCAGCAGCATCCCGTCATCGCGGCCAACACCAACATAATCATACTGCGGCAGCTTATCCTTGAGATCCAGCATCCAAATGAGATGCGCCTCCTGCACACCGAAGGAATCCGGGTTCACCATCTGAATGGTGTTCGCCACGCGGTTCACGCGGTGCGTGTTTTCCTTGGGCCCTTCGCCGCCCGTGAGGACGTTGAAGCTCATAATGCGCGTGATGCCCTCGGCGCGGGTCTGGTTGGCGAGGGTCAGGCGCGCCGCCACGGGGTAGTGGTCGGAGGGGTACATGCCGTCCGCCTTCTCCTTGACGATGTGATAGTATTCCGCGTTGCGCACATGGCGGGAGACGAAGATGTAATCAATGGGGCGGAAATTGATGAAATCAAGCAGCTGATAGTTGTGGTAGGTTGCGCCCTTGTCTGCTTCGTTCGCGATTTTTGCGCTGTCGTAGAAGCCGTTTTTGGTCATGATTTGGTAGGGCTTCTCGCCTGTTTTGGCGTTGAAATCCCCGGTGACAACCACGGCGATATCCTGCGGAATGTATTCCGCAATCTTCTGCACAATCAGCGCTGCGCCCTTTTCGCGCGCCTCGGCGCTGCCGACATCCAGATGCGTGTTCACATGCGCATAGCGGAAGCCGGTCTGCTTATCCTTCAGCACCGCCCAGGTGCAGATGCGGTTGCAGCTGGCCTTCCAGGTGTTGGAGAGAACGTCCGGCGTGTCGGAAAGCCAGAAGGTGCCGCTGCTCTCCAGGTCATATTTGTCCTTGAGATAGAAGACGGGGTTGGCCTCGCCCTCGTTGCTGCCGTCACGCCCCAGGCTGACCACGCCGTAGTCCGGGAAGGCGGCCGCGATGGTATCCACCCATTCGGGCAGGGCTTCCTGCAGGCCGAAGGAATCCGGCGCTTGCTTGCGGATGGTTTCAATGACGGATTGCTCGCGCACCGCCTTGGCGCGGTGTTCTCCGCCGCCATAGAGAATGTTAAAGCTCAGGATATCCACGGTTTGGACAATGCTGTCATCGGTCGGGGCAAACGGTACGGTTTGCATCGGCTTCACTCCAAAAAGGTTAGTAATGGGGGAAATCAGGGTCAGGAACATCAGGAAATACGCTTGGACGCTTGCCAGAAAAGATGTGAGGGTCATGGGGGACACTTCCTTTCATTTTTTATCTATTTCACGGGGCAATACCCCGCCATTTCCACAATTTTTTGCCCTTCCTCGCTCAACAAATAGTCCAGCAACATTCGGGCATCGGAACTTTTGGGTTCGCTTTTGCGGATGACGGCACAGTAGTCGATGGCAAAGGGATACTTTCCGCTGCGCAGATTTTCGTTTTCCGGCGATACGCCATTGACGTTGAGGATTTTGATGTTCGCGCTTTTGTGCAGATGACTGACGTAATACGCATAGGTATAGCCGATGCCGAAGCTGCCTTCCCTGTCGCTCTCCACCTGATAAATCAGCTCCGCCATACTGTCCGGGCAACCCCCAAGGCCGCCGGTATACAGCGGTTTTCCCTGCATCACAATGCGATTCATATCACGCGCGCTATCGGTATATTCCGGACGGCTTTGAGGCGCGATTGCGGCATCCGCGCCGCCCACGGCCTGCCAATTGCTGATCTCACCGTTGTAAATCTGCCGGATTTGCGCCGCGCTCAGGCTCTCCACGGGATTGTCCTTATGCGTGATGAACACCAGCGCATCCTTGGCGATTGGCGTCATCTCCGGCGCAAAATTCAGATATTGTTCCGGATCAGCTTCTGCCAACAGCTCCGCAGCGGGCGCGGTGACAAAGAGGATTTGCACGCTCTCCTGCCCCCATTTGCTGTCACCATCCGCCGCGCTGCTACGCGAATAGCCTTTTGCGAGACAGCGGTAAGCCTCCTGCGTGCCGGAATGCGCAATGATGCGCCACCATTCCTGCGTGCCGCCCTCCTGCGCCGCGCGCCTGTCCAGCGATTCATCCGTTACATCATAAAACTGCCGCAGCAGCTCCGCCGTGAGCGGAACGGTCTGCCGGGAACCATCCACCATCATCAGCTTTCCCATATCCGCAAACAGGGGCATCTGCGCAATTTTCTGCCAGCCCGGCAAGCGCTCATGCAGCTCCTTGACGCTGCGCGCAATCTGCCCGGCCTCATCCACAGGCGGCCCCGCATTGATGCCGTCCAGCAAAATCCCCATCGCATTGACAAGGAACAGCAGCAGCACCATGGCAGCGAACGCCAAAAGGATACGCTTCACCCATTTGTTCATTGCCTCGCTCCTTCCGCCGAAACGGGGCAATAGCCCGCCATCTCCACGATTTCCTGTCCTTCCTTGCTGAGCATATAATCCCGCAGCTTTCGCGCGTCGGAATTCTGCGGCTCATCTTCACGGATGACAACGCAATAGTCGGCGGTGAAGGGGTAGCGCTTGGTTACAAGATTTTCGTTTTCGGGCGGGATGCCATTGATTTTCAGCACCTTGATGTCTGAACTTTTGTAAAGATTGTTGATGTAGTAATAATAGGTGTAGCCGATGCTCTGTGAGCCGTTTTGGTATTCGGCAACGCGCTCCACCAGCGCACCCATCCCCGTGGAAATCATGGTTTTCACGGCCTTCTGCATAGGAATGCCCTGCATGACCAGCTGCTCCATGGCGGTTTGACTGCCGGAATTCGGCTCGCGCTGGTAGGCGCGGATTTTTTCGTCCCTGCCGCCAACATCCTGCCAATTCTTGATTTTTCCGCTGTAAATTTGCTGAACCTGCTCCACGGTCAAGCTTTCCACAGGATTGTCCTTATGGGTGATGAACACAAAGCCGTCCCGCGCGAGGGGCTGCACATCCAGCGCTGCGTTCTGCTCCTTCGCCATTTGCAGCTCATCCGCCGAGGGCGGCGTGGCAAACAGGATTCTCACGGGAATCGCGTCCCAATGCACGTCCTCATATTCCTGATTGTCATTCGGCACAGCCACACGGGAGTTCCCCCGCACCAAATTGACATAGGCCTCATGCGTGGTGGCATGGGCGACAAACGCACCGTTTCCGTCCCCTTCCATGCTGTAATCGCTCACGCCGTAAAACTGACGCAGCAGCTCCGCCGTGATGGGCACCGTGGCAGTGGAGCCGTCAATCATCATCATCGTTTCCTGCTTTTCAAACAGCGGCTCCTTGACGATGCGCTGCCAATCACCCCGGCGCACAAGCAGGGTGTTGATATTGCTGTTTTGGTAAGGGTATTCCATCAAATCCTCCTGCCCCTCTTGGCTGCGCAGCCACATCCGCCAGCCAAAGCGGGCCGCAGCCAGCAGCAGAAGCACCAGCGCGATAATCCCCGCGCGCTTTTTCCATTTTGTCATATTGAATCTCCTGTTCCTGTGCATTGCACATTCACTCCGTCCCGTCCGCCGAAACGGGGCAGTACCCTGCCATTTCCACGATTTTCTGTCCTTCGGTGCTGAGCATATAATCCCGCAGGCGGCGCGCATCGGAATCCTGCGGCTCGTCCGCGCGGATGACCACGCAATATTCGGCGGTGAAGGGGTAGCGCTTCGTTTTCAGATTCTCATGCTCCGGCGTGATACCCTCCACCTGAAGCACCTTGATGTTTGGATTCTTATAGAGGTTGTTGAGGTAGTAATAGTAGGTATAGCCGATGCTCTGGCTGCCGTTTTGGTATTCCGCCACCGCCTCCACCAGCGAACCCATGCCGTTGGAAATCATTACCTTCGGCGCTTTTCTCATGGGGATGCCCTTCATAACCAATTGTTCCATGGCGGTTTGGCTGCCGGAGTTCGGCTCGCGTTGGTAGGCACGGATTTTTTCGTCCTTACCGCCCAGTTTCTTCCAATTTTTGATTTTCCCGCTGTAAATCTGCTGAATCTGCTTCACCGTCAGGCTGTTGACCGGATTGTCCTTATGCGTGATGAAGACAAAGCCGTCCCGCGCGAGGGCCTGCACATCCAGCATCACGCCGCTTTCCTCTGCCAGCGTCTTTTCTTCCGCCGAGGGCGGGGTGGCAAAGAGAATCCGTACCGGAGGCGGCTCCCAGGTGTCCCCCTCACGTGCAGCCCAGGCACGTGCGCACCCTTCCACCAAATTCTTATATGCCTGATGCGTGGTGGAATGCGACACACAGTTGGGGTAGTATGAGCCATCCAACTCCTCGTCCTTCACGCCGTAAAACTGCCGCAGCAGCTCCGCCGTGATGGGTACAGTGGCGGTGGAGCCGTCTATCATCAGCAGCGCTTCCTGCGTTTCAAACAGCGGCTTCCCGGCGATTTTCCGCCAGTCATCACTGCGCCGCAGCAACGCATTGATGTTGGCGTTTTGATGCGGCTGCCCCGTCAGATCCTCCTGCCCCTCTTGCGGACGATGCGCGAGCGCCCACGAAAACGCAGCAATGCCCGCGAGCAGGATGCCCGCGCACAGCAGCAGGCTGATTTTTCGGCGCTGGCTCATTTTCATGGCTGTCCTCCCGGGCAGTAGCCTGCCATTTCCACGATTTTCTGTCCTTCGGCGCTCAGCATATAATCCCGCAGGCGGCGCGCATCGGAACCCTGCGGCTCGTCCGCGCGGATGACCACGCAATATTCGGCGGTGAAGGGGTAGCGCTTCGTTTTCAGATTCTCATGCTCCGGCGTGATGCCCTCCACTTGAAGCACCTTGATGTCCTTGTTTTTATAGAGATTGTTGAGGTAATAATAGTAGGTATAGCCGATGCTCTGACTGCCGTTTTGGTATTCGGCGACGCTTTCCACCAAATCGCCCATGAACATGGGCACCATCACGGTTTCCGCCTTTTGCATGGGGATACCCTGCATGACCAGCTGCTCCATGGCGGTTTGACTGCCGGAATCCTGCTGACGCTGATAGGCGCGGATTTTCTCGTCCCTGCCGCCCAGCTCCTTCCAGTTTTTGATTTTTCCGCTGTAAATCTGCTGAATCTGTTCCACGGTCAGGCTGTTGACGGGATTGTCCTTGTGGGTGATGAAGACAAAGCCGTCCCGCGCGAGGGGCTGCACGTCCAGCGTTACACCACCGCGCTTTGCCAAATCCTGCTCCTCCTGCGAGGGCGGGGTGGCAAAGAGAATGCGCACCGGGTCGCCCTCCCGCGCGAATTTTTCGTCCTGCGAAATGATGCGTGAGCGCCCCGCAATCAGGTTCACATAGGCCTCGTGCGTGGTGCTGTGGGCAACAACCTCGGCATATCTCCCATCGGACTCCATGCTCATATCCGCCGCGCCGTAAAACTGCCGCAGCAGCTCCGCCGTAACGGGCACGGTGGCGGTGGAGCCGTCCACCATCATGAGCGTAGACGGCGTTTTAAACAACGGTGCCTCGGCGATTTCCCGCCAGTTCTCACTGCGCACCAGCAGCGTGTTGATGCTGGAATTTTGGTAAGGATTGTCTACCAAATCCTCAATGCCCGACTCCGGGCTGTCAACGGCGCGCCAAATGAGCGCGGCAATGCTCGCCGTTAGGATGACGGCGCAGAGGATGAGGCTGATTTTTCGGCGGTTGGTCATGGTGTAACCCCCAATCTATTTTCCGAAGCGGATACCAAAGATGATTTTGTCACAGAGCGCTTGGTGCAGAGAAATGCCAGCGCGAGCCCTGACGAGAAGAAGGGAAAATGTCCGTATGACAGCAGCTCCCCCACAAAAACATAGCCCAGCAAATATATGATTTCATACGACCTGACGCGCATTCTCTCGCCCTTTTTGAATGCCAACAAGAAAAACACTGCAACAAGCGGATAAATTCCAACGGACGCACCGTTAAAATGCAGCCGCTCCGTAGAAAGCAGCGTCAGCAGTGTGCCGAACCAAAACGAAGCATAAAAAATGCCAAGGCATCTAACTGTTCCCACGCGCGGTTCCACATATTTCCCCGCAAGATAGAGCGCCGCCCCGTTGCCCAGAATGTGCAGCGCACTAAAATGCATCATAGGCGAAGTAAAGAGTCGCCAAAGTTGCCCCTTCCAAAGCGTCTCTCGGCTGATGCCCATCCAGCTTACTGCATTTTCCAAGCGCCAATTGAAGATGCCCAAAAATATGTACCGAAACCACGCGCCGAAGCCGGTTTCGCCATACACCTCAAGCAGGTGCTGCCTCGGCACCGTCGCCACGGCGATTACGGCAATCAAAATACTAATCCCCAACAGGCAAAGTGTACCCGGATACTGCTTCCACTTCAATTTTTGGTATGGGGGTAAAACCTGCGTTTGGTCAAACAGCCGGTGCTTGGTGACAGCTTGATTCTGCCAAGAAAAATACATCCCGCCGAACGCGCCGACACTCAGGCAATAGGAAAACGGCTGTAAATTCGACCCCTGCGGAAGTGATAGGATGCCCCATGCCTCCAAAAAGAGCGTAACAAACACCGTGAACAGCACCAGTACCGAAACAATCCGCGCCATAGGCCGCAGGCGAAATATTTCGCCTGTTTTATCCCCACCGGTGAAGGAAAGGGTGAGGGCAACCCCTGCCGCGAGACACAGCAGATACATACTGCCCGCAAAACCGATTTGTGTGAGCGGCCGCCCATGCATCAGCAATATTCCAATGCCCGTCAGCAGCGCAAATGCGGCGGTGCAGGCAAGCAGCTGCAACAGTTTTTTTGAGCCAAGCCAACCCTCCAACGCCGGGCACAGCAATGCCAGCGCAGCGATGACAGCGGGAAATTCCAGCAAACCGCGCAGAACGCTGGCTCCCGACGCATGGTATATCCAAAACTCAACCAAAAACAGAAGCGTTGCGATACACAACACAACTATCGTGGCAGGGAAACGATATGCGCGGCGTATTTTGTTCATCTTGGTACCCTCCTGCGCCTTTACTACAACGCCCGTCCGCCCGGCATCGGGATGCCCGGGCGCACCTAACCTACAAATGGTAATATCTGTTAAATCATACTGATTGATGTAGGGGCGAACTGTGTTCGCCCGATGCCATGCGGATTGCGCAGGGCATAAATTCAACGTCTGCCGCCGCCCGCCCAACACTGTGCGCTGTCCAACCGGCATGGCACCACTTCACCCATGCAATACTGCAACCATCGGTTGCAGTATTGCACATCACCTCCCCCGCGCCCTATCAAACTCCGCCATGCCGCCCTTTGTGTCATAGATGCGGGCGATTTCCTCGCAGATGTCCAGGGAGAGGGCGATGCAATCCATATCGATGTTGTCCGGCGTATCCTCGCGGGTGTGGTAGTAGCGCTTGGGGTTGTGGTTCACGCCGCAGAAGCCCGCCGCGCGCAGACCGCGCATGGTGAAGCCCTCGGCATCCACCGCGCCGGGGTACAGCCCTGCGCGGGGCATATCCACACCGCAGTTTTTGCCCGCGAGCGCAATCAAATCGCCCACGGCCTCGTCGTCATGCACCGTGCCCGTGCAGCCGCGCGTGTAGACCATGAGCTGTGAAATCTCGCGCATGGTGTCCAGCGAAACAAAGATGGTTTCCATGTCCGAAAATTCTTTTTTGTGCTTGCTTGCAAAGGCCTTTGCGCCGCGCAGACCCGCCTCCTCGGAGCCGGTGAGCAGGCAGCCGACCTCGGTATTCTCAAAGCGGAAGCCCTTGTCGCGCATGTTTTTGATGACCGCCATGGCAACATAATTGGCGCTGAGGTTGTCGTTCGCGCCATCCACGGCGATGCCGTAGTTGATGAAAAACATGATGGCAACGGCAAACACCAGCATACACAGCTGAATGATGCCCAGCACGCGCCACGCGCCCTCGTTGGGCGGGAAGCTGTCCGCCCGCAGCGCCGAGATAAGCTTGGCCGCGCCCACGCCCAGCACCAAGAACACCATCGGGATGGAGCCGCCCAGCACGATGCCCATGCCCGCAAGGCCGCCGTGGTAGGAGTAGCGCCATTCGTTCGCCACATCCGTGTGACCGCCGAAGATGATGCGCCGCTTCACCTCGCCCTCCGGGCGGTAGGTCGCATAGACATTGCTCGACACCTTTTTGGGGAACAGGAAGTCCACAAAGGAACGGTACATCATGAATTCTATCCAGAACATCGCCGCACAGGCCAGCGAAAGCACCAGCGCCAGCACGCTCAGCGCCACGCTGGACGCGTTGAACCAATAAATCAGCACCGCCGCAATGACGAACAGCGCCGCCACGGGAATAAAGCCCATGAACGCGCCGGGATGCACGGTGAAATCCTCCAGAATCACCTTGTCTGCATAGCCCTCCAGCTCTTTTTTGAAGAAACGCTGCGCCGCCCGCTCGGACTCCGTGCCCGGCAAGCGTTTTTTGAAGGTCTCGCACACATGGCGGATGCCGTCCCCCATGTACTGCCGCAGCGCGGCGCTTGTTTTGATTTGCATTGTTTTTGCCCCTCTCCTGTTTTTATTTTTTATAGTAAACCAAATCCATCCCGTCCTTGATATTCTTTTCCTCGCCTGTAAGCCGATAGCCCATTTTCTCATAGAGATGGCGCAGCTTCGCCTCTTGCTTTATGGTGTCAAGCGTCCAGCTTTTTGCATCGGGATACAAGGCCTCCACCTGCCGAATCGCCTGCTGCGCATAGCCGTTTCCCTGATGCTCCGGCAAAAGGAACATTTGCGAAAGATAATAAGCATTCTCGCCAAGCGCGCCGATTCGGATGTGCCCGATATTCTCTGCCCCCAAGCGAATGAGGTAAGAAAACATTTGCGGATGCGCCAGTCTCGCGCGAACCCGCTCCGCCGTTTCCGCGCCGGGACTTGTCTCATGGTCTTGGTATTTTTCCAGCAAGGGCTTGAACGCGAGGATTTGCATTTTGTGGATTTCCTCGGTGTCATGTATGGTTGCTTTTTGAAGCGTTATGTTCATTTGTTGTCTCCTTTGAACCCTTAATAGTTGCCGTCATTGCGGCCTCCGAGCCGCAATCTCAGTTGTATGATGGCAAACCATAACGAAACGTTCCACCCGAATCGTGCATATGTAATAACCGCTCTTTTCGCAACGGGAAAGCAACAGACTGCTAAGATTGCGGATCAAGTCCGCAATGACGGTGAGCGGCAGCGGGGGGAGTCCTTGGCAACCGGCAACAAATTGTTACCGATTGCCATTGCCCCATCCGCCGCACAAAACCCGACCCGCCGCCTCAGTTGCTCGCCGCTGCGGAGGCCGCCGCTGTGGAGGCTGCCATGGAGGCGCAGACTGCCGCTTGCTGGGCGATGATGAGGGACATCGTGCCCTGAAGCGCTGCCGCCTGTATGGTTGTCTGCGGAACGGCATCGCCCATGGTGAGCATTCCGGCGTACATCAAGCGCTGCCTTGACCCAATGCCAAAAACACTGCCGAAGCCCTTTTGCGCTTTCAAAAAGGCATCCGCTTCTGTCATGCGCTGCGCCAACTCCGCCAAGTCGGTATCCAGCAGCGCCAGCACGCCGAGTGTGGGCAGCTCATAGCCTGTGCCGTATTTGTGCCCGGCATCTTTCAGCAATTGGAACAGCGCTGCGACCCGCTCGCATTTTTGCGCCGCCGGAGCCTGCCCCAACGCCAGCACATGGCTCAGGGATTGCAGGGCGTTGCCGGAGAAAAAGGCGTTTTTCAGCAACGTATAGCAGCGCTCCATCTCCGCGTCGGCATCGCAGGGTGCCAAATCCGACAGCGCAAACAGCACGGCGAAGGTACTGTCCTCCCCGCCTGTTAAAAACGGATGATTGCTTTTCATTTGATTGTAGATCTCACGGGCGCGCGCCGCAAACTGCGCGTAGGCGGCAGGCTCTGCCAAATCCACCACCATGGCCGCCGCAAGCACCAGAAACTCCGAATTCCGAAACCATTCCTTCAAGGCGGCGTAAACACTTTGTATCCGCACCAGCCGCTCCTGCGGATTTTTGGACATCGATAGCTTGGTCAGCGTCACCACCTCGGAAATGCCGCGAAAGTTGGAGAAAAAACCGGTCTCCTGCTTGAGCAGTGCGCGGCAATCCTTCATTGCCGGAATATCCGCCCTGCGCCCCGCAGCTGTCAGCATTTCCGCACAGGCCGGGAAGAGATATCCGCTCTCCCAGCGAAAGCCCTCCTTGATAAGCTGTGTATTTTCCACGAACAGGTCACATCTGCGTTGCAGGCTTTCTTGCATTTTTGCCATCCCTTTCTTTATCAACCCAATAATTTGACAACCACATCTTTCAGCGCACTTACACTTGTAATACCGGCCATATCCATGCCCAGCTCCTTTACGCGCCACTCAATAAAAATTGCGCCAAACCAGTTCAATAGCCACGCCAGCGTAAACTTCTCATAAAACGCTTCGTTTCTGTATTCTCCCAAATAGGCTTCCAATCTTACTGGGTCAATTGGACCGTTCAATATCATCGGTCCCAAATCATAGCAGGGAGGCGCAATCAAGCTTTCCGCAAAATCAATTAGAATCAGCCGCTCTTGCTTATCAACGAAAATATTTCTATCCCACAAATCCCCATGCTGGAATACGAGCTCGGGAAATTGATTCTCGGCCAAATAACGCTTTCTGTCTTCTCGGAATGATTCCGGCATGCGTGCCCAAAGATAGCTGTCAATTTTCAAGGAATCATGATAGCAAGGGATATCTATACCGGTTTTGATATGGATTTTATCCGTAATCTCCTTTAGCTTTATGGAAAACGCTATTTTTTTCGATTTGTCATAACCGGGCAGGAGCTCACTCGCCTCAATGCCGTCAAGGTTCGCCATGACGATATACGGAAAGCGATACACACTGTCACGCACCACGCCTGTACGGATAATCTCAGGCGTGAGAACCCCTGTACTTTTGCAGAATTCCATCGCGTTTATTTCGGTTCGGTAGAATTTGGCATATACCAATTCGGTCTCCGGCGGATAATATAATTTCACTACCGTATTGCCTGCTTTATATACGCCTGACACGCCCGGCACTGGTATTATTTCGCCGAATTTTAGATGGTTGGTTTCATAAATGTATTTTATCAATGGGAAGAACGCCTTCGCTTTATGATAGCTCCCCCATGCTTGCGCATCCGCTATTGTTCCGTGAAACAAGCACTGATTCATCTCGTTCTCCCTTTTTATGCTAATATCCTATGCAATACAAACTTTTGATTCGGATAACCATGCTCTATTAACAGTTCATCTTCCACAAACCCGAATTTCTTGTACAGCGCTCTTGGCGCAATGCCTTTTTCGTCTCCCTCCCGAAACGTTGTCACGAATACGTCTCGTTCCGGCGATAAAACCGAAAGCATTTTTTCAATCATGGCAGATGCGATTCCCTTTTTCCGATGAAGCGGGTGTACCGCCATACATGAGATGCAATGCTGGTTGCACGAAAACAACAGTACGCCGACGATGCAATCGTCTGCCGCAACACAAATCGCGGAGCCTCTCTCCATATTTTTCAGCACCGTTTGCCGATGTTTTTCAAGCTCCTCGTCTATTTCAAGCGACGGAAAGTTATAGCGCACAAGCGTCACCAAATCCATCCAGGAGGAGATATCCGCTGTGTCTGCAAATTTTAATGTGTATGTATTGTCCATGCCGCAGCTCACCATTCTTTCGTCCTCTTCGCGCCGCAAAGGGCAAATCCGTTTCCACGACCTACGCCACCCGTATGTCAAGTACAGACAAACGATTCATCCGGATTTCGATTTACAATATCACCCACGAAACAGCCTATGTCTTTTTGCCGGTGATGATGTAGTTATACCCGCCATGCCATTCATAACTATCGTCAACAGCCAGATTTTCTCTCAAATAATCCAGCTTCATTTCCAGCAAATGGATCAGCTTGTCAAAATCATTTCGCCCAAAACCATTTTCAGCGTAGAAATCCTCATTTGCCGCATATCTCGTTTTCAGCCAGCTGATTTCTTCCGCCGTCTCGTCAATTGCCAATTCCTGTCTGTATTCCAATGAATAATTGGAATCGGAATAGCAAATAAGATGGGAAAACGGATGGATATGCAATTCTTCAAGTCCCAGTTGGCGAAATAACGAGAGTTCATTGTTCGATATCCGTTGCTTTTCAGCATGCAGTGCGGTGAAAATGCGATTCTCCAAAGCAGATAGGCGCGGCAGATCACCATGGACATCAAACGGGTATTCTCCCTGCCAATGTGCTTTGGGCAATGCATTTGTAGCAATCACACAGGAAACAACGCCACCCGGCTTGCATACGCGTATAAGTTCCTGTAGTCCGGCTTTTGGGTCGGATAACACCCCGATATATGTATAATTGGTAACTGCGTCAAAAGAGGAATCCGGATAAGACAGATGAAAACCGTCGGCAACTTCAAGGGTCATTCGATCCTGCAACGATAGCTCTTTGGATTTTTCCATGCCGTAATCAATGAAAGTTTTGCTGATATCGAACCCTGTAATATGTCCGCTTGTGAGACCTGCGGCCAAGTATCTTGTGAAAACACCTGTTCCGCAGCCGCCGTCCAGGACGTTTGCCTCCGGGGATATTCCCAGCCAAGTGAAAAAAACAGACCGCATTTCAGGACGAAACCTGTGCGCCCTTAATTCAAAACTTTTGTAATTATCAGCATTCGCCCAAAATTGGTTGCTTTCTTTGTCTATCATCAAATGCACCTCCATATGTAGTTATTACTCCTGCAATTAAATGTAGGAAACGGCTTTATGGAGGAAAAAAGCTTGAACACTTTGCTTTCTGTGTTGTAAACGCCGCATGAAGGAATGGATTTTATT
>JGI994J12354_10002195_pt1 | contig 19228 bp, 13 predicted proteins | sample IntmicLarv3ML3BL_FD_12354 | JGI IMG/M metagenome (IMG submission 12354)
CAGGTTACGTTCAACCTGCATTTGCAAAAGTTGGCACGGAAATTGCAATAAAAGTGCGCGAACGCTTATTAAAAGCAAAAGTGGTAAAATTACCATTTAGAAAAAATAAATAAAACATTTAAAACCCCAAAAAAATGAAAAGAGTAAATATCGTTATTGCGCTTACATTATGCGCAGGAATTATTCTCAGTGGTTGCGGAGCAAGCAACACAGTAAAAGGAACAGGAATTGGAGCAGGAATTGGAGCAGCTGTCGGCGCCGGAATCGGTGCTTTGGCAGGTAAAGGAAAAGGCGCGGCAATAGGCGCTGCTGTTGGTACAGCTGTTGGCGCAGGCGCAGGTGCTTTGATTGGAAACAAAATGGACAAACAAAAAGCGGAATTGGAAAGATTGGAAGGAGCACAAGTGGAAGATTATACGGATGCAAACGGTTTGAAAGCTATAAAAGTAACTTTTGATAGCGGTATTTTGTTCGCAACCAACAAAAGCGATTTGAACGCGGCTTCTAAATCTTCTTTGATGAGTTTTGCAACTTCGTTGAAAAGCACACAGGAAACCGATGTAACTATTTATGGACATACCGACAGTTCGGGTGGCGATAATATCAATATTCCTTTATCGGAACAACGCGCTTTGTCGGTGCAAAATTACTTGGTATCGCAAGGTGTTTCGACTTATCGTATAATGTCAGTAGGTATGGGTTCTTCTGATCCGGTAGCAGATAATGCAACTGCGGCAGGAAAAGCTCAAAATCGCCGTGTCGAAATTTATATTACTGCAAACACTACAATGATTCAACAAGCAGAAGACGGAACTTTGAAATAAATTTTGAATGCAGTTCAAAACTAAAAACGCCTCTTGAATTTCAAGAGGCGTTTTGTTTTTACAACTTTGTTGTATTTATTTTTTTAGCAATCGTTCTGTAAGTGCCGGCACAATTTGATTTAAATCGCCTACAATTCCCAAATCGGCTACTTGAAAAATAGGAGCGTCTTTATCTTTGTTAATCGCGATAATATAATCGGCACTTTCCATTCCGGCAATATGTTGTATAGCACCCGAAATGCCCAAAGCAAAATATAAATCGGGACGAACGGTTTTACCGGTTTGTCCTACTTGTCGGTCGTGCGTAACAATTCCCGTGTCAACCATTGCTCGTGATGCCGAAACTTCTGCGCCAATCGTATTTGCCAAGGCTTGCAGTTTTTCAAAACCTTCTGCGCTTCCTACGCCACGACCTCCCGAAATCAATATTTTTGCTTCGGTTATATCGGTTAAATTGCGTTCTTCTTTAACTGTTTCTTTAATTTTTATTTTGAATTTCGAAGAATCGAACGAAACGTTCACTTGTTCTACATTTCCTTTACGAGAAACGTCGGGAGCGTGTTTAATCATTACGCCCGGGCGCACTGTGGACATTTGCGGACGATGTTCTTTACAAACAATATTTGCCATTAAATTGCCGCCAAACGCCGGTCGAGTCATTAATAAATTTCTGTCTTCAGCAATATCTAAGCTGGTGCAATCTGCCGTTAATCCGGTGTTTACACGTGCCGATAAGCGTGGACCAAGATCTCGACCAATAGTTGTTGCGCCAATTAAAAAGATAGACGGTTTGCGTTCGTTTATAATTTGTGTGATAGCTTGTGTATATGGCTCTGTTGTATATTGTGCTACTTCCGGCGCATCAACACACAAAACTATGTCAGCACCATAAGTAACAAGTTCTTGTGCTTTTTCGGAAATAGAATGACCAAGGAATACTGCAACTACTTTTTCGTTCAACTGGTCGGCTAAATCTCTCGCTTTTCCCAACAACTCTATTGCTACGTTTTGAATATTTCCTTCTCGTTGTTCTATAAAAACGTAAATATCTTTATATAATGTTATATCCATAATTGCTTAAATTTAAATAACGAATTTTTCTTTTAATTTTTCCATAATAATATCTACGGCTTCGGCGGTGCTTACTTCGTGTGTTTTTCCTGCCGATTTTGCTCCTTTTGTAAAAGCTTTTGCTACACGAGTAGGAGAGCCTTTCAATCCTAATTTTGTTTCATCAACTTTTATTTGCTCAAAACCCCAAACTTCGACATTTCGTTTGTAAGCTTCTACAATACCGCGTACCGACATATAGCGCGATTTATTGGCAGTTGCCAATACAGTAATCAAACAAGGCGCATCAACTTCTATTATTTGATAGCCTTCTTCAGTCGATTTTTTTATGGTAAATGTTTTTGGCTCTGCATATTTTAAATCTTCTACATAAGTAACTTGTGGCAAATCCAAAAATTCGGCAATTTGCGGACCAACTTGTGCGGTGTCACCATCGATTGCTTGTCGTCCGGTAATGATAAGATCGTAATTTAACGTGCGCAGCGCGCCAGCCAATGCGTTAGAAGTTGCCAATGTGTCGGCGCCTGCAAATTTGCGATCGGTAAGAAGAATCGCGCGGTCGGCGCCCATAGCCAACGCTTCGCGTAAAATTTCATCGGCTTGCGGAGGTCCCATTGTAATCACAGTTACATTTGCTCCGTATTGGTCTTTCAATTGTAGCGCCATTTCCAAGCCGCCTTTATCATCGGGATTAATAATGCTGGGTACGCCTTCGCGTATCATAGTTCCGGTTTCCGGATTAAGTTTTATTTCTGCCGTGTTCGGAACTTGTTTAATACAAACAATTATATTCATCTTTTCTTTTTTCTTAAAATTATTTCAATAAACTTGCCGAAATTACCATGCGTTGAACTTCGGAAGTGCCTTCATATATTTCGGTAATTTTTGCATCGCGCATCATTCGTTCTACCGGATATTCGCGAGTATAGCCATATCCGCCGTGAAATTGTACTGCTTTTACAGTCATTTCCATTGCGGTTTCGGCTGCAAAAAGTTTGGCGCGTGCAGCATCTACAGCATAAGGTAGCTTTTTATCTTTTCTATAAGCCGCTACTCTTACTAATAATCGAGAAGCTTCTATTTTGGTATCTAAATCGGCTAATTGAAATTGCGTGTTTTGGAATCTTCCGATTGCTTGCTTAAATTGTTTGCGCTCTTTCACATATTTTACGGTTTCATCCATTGCGCCTTGCGCAATACCTAATGCTTGTGCAGCAATACCGATACGTCCGCCATCTAATGTTTTCATAGCAATGCCGAATCCACCGCCTAATTTCCCCAGCAAATTTTCTTTGGGAATAACGCAGTTTTCAAAAATTAATTCACAAGTTGCAGAGCCGCGAATGCCTAATTTTTTCTCTTTTTTTCCGATAGAAAATCCCGGAGTGTCGCGTTCTACAATAAAAGCAGAAATTCCACGTGTGCCTTGTGATTTGTCGGTCATAGCCATTACAATATACAAGTGAGCATAAGCGGCGTTGGTAATAAATATTTTTGAGCCGTTTAAAATATAATTATCGCCATCGAGAATAGCGGTAGTTTGTTGTGCGGAAGCATCAGTTCCGGCGTTAGCTTCGGTAAGTCCGAACGCGCCTAACCATTCGCCTGAACAAAGTTTTGGTAAATATTTTTTCTTTTGCTCGTCGTTGCCATGCTCAAAAATTGGTGCAGCACAAAGCGATGTGTGAGCCGACACAATTACTCCGGTAGTGCCACACGCGCGAGAAAGTTCTTCTACCGCCATAGCGTATAAAATATTATTTCCTCCTGCGCCATTGTACTCTGTGGGAAACGGAATGCCTAAAATGCCAAGTTTTGCCATTTTTGCTACTGTTTCTTCCGGAAAGCGTTCGTCTTCGTCAATTTCTGCAGCTAATGGCTTAACTTCTTTTTCGGTAAATTCGCGAATCATTTTTAAAAATAATTCCTGTTCTTTTGATAATGAAAAATCCATATTGTTATGTTGTTATTTATTCAATCATTTTAATTTTTTAGTTCATTCAATATATTTGTTGGGTTGTATATGTCAACCTATCAAAAAATAAAAGGTCACAAATTTACAAATTTCTTTGTTATATCGACACTAAAAAAATAGTTTTATTACAGTAGATTTTCGTATATTTGTCGTTTAAATGGCTGTTTGATGAAAAATATTTGTGGATAGAAAAAAAAATAATTACCTTTGCAGCCCAAAATAAAAATGCAACCGCTTACAAATAGGTAAAAAACTGGTAATGTTGCTCAAAAATTGAAAAAAATGGACTTAATTAAAATTGCCGAACAATCGTTTGCTACTGAAGCAAAAAGTTTCCCTACTTTTAAAGCAGGTGATACAGTGACGGTTACTTATCGTATTAAAGAAGAAAATAAGGAGCGTTTGCAAAAATTCCGTGGTGTATGTATTCAACGTAAAGGCGCTGGTTATACGCAAACTTTTACCGTTCGTAAAATGTCGAATGGCGTTGGTGTAGAGCGTATTTTTCCTATAGCTTCACCTTTTATCGAAGGAATTGAATTGAATAAAGTAGGTCGTGTGCGTCGTGCACGTATTTATTACTTGCGTAATTTAACCGGTAAGAAAGCCCGTATTAAAGAAAAGAAAATGACTTTGGCTGCACAAACCAAGGCAGAATAAATATTTTCCGAATTGGCTCCGTGGCTCAACTGAATAGAGCATCTGACTACGGATCAGAAGGTTCCAGGTTTGAATCCTGGCGGAGTCACTTGACTAAGTTCGCTGAATTTCAGCGAACTTTTTTATTTTTAAACCAAAATTGAAAATAGCGGTCTTATTATTGATAACAAAAAATTGTATTTTATGAAAAAAATTACTGTACTTATATTTGCCGCGTTTATGCTTATTGGCTTTACGGCAAATGCACACGTGAAAAAAGGCGCTGAAGAACGCGCTGAAAAATTGACCAAAGAGATGGTTGCAAAATTGAGTTTAGATGCTTCTCAAGAACAAAAAATTGCTGCTATTAATTTGAATTACGCGAAAAAGAACGACGAATTGATGGCTGCTAAAAAAAACGACAAAGTGGCAATGCGTAAAAGTTTTAAAGAGCAACAAGAAAGCAAAGAAAAAGAGTTGAAAGAAGTAATGACAGACGAACAGTTTAAGTTGTGGAAGGAAACAAAAACAGAAAAAAAAGGCGACATGAAAAAGAATGAAAAAAAATTCAAACAAAAACGTCTAACAAAAGTAGAAAAAGTAAATTAGATTAAAAAAGGGAGCCGCGCGGCTCCCTTTTTTATCTTTAATATTTTATAAAATTACCAATTCAGGATTTTATAAAAATCAAATTCTTCGGGGTTTTCCACATATTGTTTCGCCGCTTCGTAATCGCCCGGATGCACAAAATTCAACAATCGGCGCAATACATTTTGCACGCGTTCACTTTCAATATCGACTAAGCGCGGAGGAATTTTTCCTGTTTCCGAATCTTGTAAATCTTTCAAATATAACGGACTTGCTTTTCCGCTGGCATCGACATACACCATACAGCCCGTAATTCCGTCTTTAAATAATTGATAAACGCCAAGCCCCATTAAAGTACAATATTCGCAATCGAAAGCAATAGGGTCACCACAGCGCACTTCGTAACCAATCTCGACCGGACGAGTTTTTACATTTAATCCGAGTTCGGTAATTTTTTTATCAATAATTTCGTTGAAAAGATGTGCTTTACTCACTTTGCCCAACTCCGGATGTCCGTGCGCGTCGAAAGTAAATTGTACGCCCGATTTTTTGATTTCTTCGTCGCTCAAATCGTGAAACACACCTTCGGAAATCATTACTGCACCATATTCTGTACCAAATAATTTTCGTTTGATAATAGAAGAAATAACCAACTTCGCGATTTTATCCACCGTAATAGTTGTTTTGTAAAACATTTCGGGAATAATAATCATAGGATAATGACAAGCCGCGCCGATTCCAAAAGCCAAGTGTCCGGCAGAACGTCCCATTGCCGAAACAATAAACCAATTTTGACTTGTGCGCGCGTCTTCGTACACAATAGAAGCGATTTTTGCACCACCGTTTTTTGCCGATTCGTAGCCAAAAGTAGGAGTGGCACTCGGAAGCGGCAAATCGTTGTCAATGGTTTTTGGAACGTGAATATTGCTTACCGGAAATTTCTTTTCTCCCAAAAATTTCGCGATTCTATTAGCTGTTGAAGCTGTATCGTCGCCACCAATAGTAACCAAAAGTTTAATATTATTTTGCGTAAACAAATCTAAGTTGAAACGTTTTTCAAAATCTTCTTGTGTTGGTTTGTAACGGCTCATTCGCAGCATTGAGCCGCCTGAGCTAAACATATTGTCGGCAACCGCGAAATCAATTTCCGTAATCAGCGGATCTTCGGAAAACAAACAACTATATCCGCCATTTAATCCGATAACTCGAAAACCTTTGCGCAAAAAAACTTTTGCCACACTTCCCACTACTGTATTAATTCCCGGCGCCGGTCCGCCACCGGTAAGAATTGCAATTGCGTTTTTCATTAGTACGATTTTTATAAATTTGAATCTAACAAATATACGAATTTTTTAAAATGTAAGATGAAAGAATTTTGTACCTTTGTTTGCATACTATCATTTAAAAATTTTGATTTATGGTGAATTATAAAGATCTTGGCTTGGTAAATTCTCGCGAATTATTTGCCAAAGCGGTGAAAGGCGGTTACGCGATACCGGCTTTTAATTTTAATAATATGGAACAAATGCAAGCAATTATCGCGGCTTGTGTGGAAACAAAATCTCCGGTTATTCTACAAGTATCGAACGGCGCGCGAAAATATGCCAATCAAACTTTGTTGCGTTATATGGCGCAAGGCGCGGTAGCATACGCGAAAGAATTGGGCTGCGAAATTCCAATTGTTTTGCACCTCGACCACGGCGATAGTTTTGAGTTGTGTAAATCGTGTATCGAATATGGTTTTTCGTCGATAATGATTGACGGCTCGCACCACGATTACAACAAAAACGTAGAACTTACGGCGCAAGTAGTAGAATACGCGCACAAATACGATGTAACAGTAGAAGGCGAATTGGGCGTGTTGGCTGGCGTAGAAGATGAAGTGAGCGCCGAAAATCATACTTACACACAGCCCGAAGAAGTGCAAGATTTTCTTTCGAAAACAGGTGTCGATTCGTTGGCAATTTCGATTGGAACTTCGCACGGCGCTTTCAAATTCAAACCCGGACAAAAACCCGAAATTCGTATGGATATTTTGTCGGAAATTGAAAAACGTATTCCCGGCTTTCCGATTGTATTGCACGGCGCGTCGAGTGTGCCGCAAGATATTGTTGCCGAAATTAACCAATATGGCGGATTGCTAAAAGATTCTATCGGAATTCCGGAAGAACAATTACGCGCTGCGGCAAAGTCGGCGGTTTGTAAAATCAATATCGATAGCGACGGACGTTTAGCTATGACTGCCGCGGTGCGCAAAGTGTTAGCCGAAAATCCGACGGAATTTGATCCTCGCAAATATTTAGGTCCGGCACGCGATAAATTGAAATCGCTTTATATTCATAAAGTGTTGAATGTATTGGGAAGTAACGAAAAAGTGTAAACTGTTTTGCTTTTAGCACTTCGTTTGCAGCGACTAAATTCTTTTTGCTGCTTTCGAAAAATGTACTACCTTTGCACTCCCAAAATGATCTTTGGAATGTTGCCCGGATGGCGGAATTGGTAGACGCGCTGGTCTCAAACACCAGTGACTGCAAGGTTGTGCCGGTTCGATCCCGGCTCCGGGTACAAAAAGAAAGCCTGCTAATCGATAGATTGGCAGGCTTTTTGTTTTTGCTATGGTGTACTAAAAGAGTACAAAATGGCAGAGTGGTTTTTTAAATATTTTCATTCTCTTGTAGGTTGAATGCACTCTATTTGACTGAGGCTTCATCCTTAGCCAAATAGAGAGGGGGGGGGCTCAAAAAGCCCTTATCAATTCTATTCTCGGTACGTAACGAAAAATAGGGGCGAAAATATCTTCTTTAAATATTTTTATATATTCATCGATATGATATACAATAAAATTATCATCGAAAGTTCCTGATTTTCTAGTTAGTGCAAATAATTCATTATCTTTTATGAAAAAATATTCTCCAATATTTTGTACTGTAAAGACTATATCTGGTTTAATTTCTATAAATTTTTTGTAGGCTAACTCATATACATAGTTATTAATTGTAGGTTTTGGTTCATACTCATTTTTTCTTATAGGGTATTTTGAAATAATTTTGCCAATGTATGAACAATCACTTCCAACAAGTGTCTGGTAATAAAACATAGAATAAGGATCAATGTATTTAACAATATCAGTAGAATCAATTTCTATATAAAGTGTCTTTGATTTTTTTAACAATACCTCAGGAATAAATAAATAATCAAATTGTAATTGCTCCTTTTGTGCTTTATAATAATGCTTCATCGCTTTTTTCGATTCTTTTTGAAATTTCTGACAATTACGATCATAGACTTGCGTGAGTTCTATAATGAATGATTGATATTTATCTTGCGAATAAAGAGAAACGCAAATAAAGCTGAATAAAAAAATGAGATATACTTTTTTCATATCATTTTCATTGTTTAATAAACAATTCATTTACATCGTCGTCTTAACGAGGTATTAAATGCTGTATTTCATCAAGCGAGCGAGCATTCTTTTTTGTGTTATAAGTGCTAAAAACACGCTCTCTTTCTTTTTCGATATTAGCATATTCACTAAAAATAGGCTCTTCAATGTAGATAATAGCATTTTTACGAGGAGCATCAGGCAGGTATTTTACCCTATATTTCATCCCGATTATTGCTCTTTCATAACGCCATCTTGTATGAAATAGCGCATAGCTTTGAACCCTTTTACCATTATGTTCAAAATCAAATTTTATACCGTAATTTGTAGCTTGATGCTTCCCATTTCTTCCTACTGTTCTATTTATAACAGTTCCTATTGTTTCAATGCCCGTTGCTTCAATAGTTGCCTTTTTTTTTTGCTCTGCTTTACCAGAAAAATATAAGTAAATGAAACTTACAACTATGACTGCTACAATTATGTAATAGGTGGACTTCTTTTCAGGTCTCGTTCTCATATATGAATGTAATTTTGTTCAAATTTAGGAAAATATATTCTGTTGGTAAATAAAAGTCAATTTTTTATATTGTAATGGCTATCTCAATTTTAACAAATGCATTAAAATATTTGGATTAGTAGGAACTTGGTAAGGTAGCGGTGCTAGCCAGTAGCCATTTGGGTTGGCGTTAATATAAGTTGTAGTTATTCCTGTTTGTGTGTCATACACAACTGTTACTCCATCGAGCATTACTACTCTGCCTTCACCATTCATTTGCCTAATTGCATTATCTCCACTATTCGCCAGCGCATCGGCAACATCACTGTTTAGTACATTGTTTCTACCCCACTTTAGTTGTGCTTGATAGGCTAATTCTGTTGTTACTCCGTATGTCAAACCTGCCGCTGTCCCAAAAGCAGCACCTTTCCACGTATTTGTCCATAAGTTCCATTCACCTGTTGTAACTCCTGTTATGATACCGCCAACAAAACCTGTAGTAGTACCCGATAATGTGCCATTTATTGTTGAGCCGACAATGTTTCTTGCTGATGAATTAATTATTCCTGTCCCATTCAGAATTTTGTCAGTAAGACCAGTTTTGTTTATTGCGCTACCAACACCATAAGTTACAGCTCCAACAGCCGCCCCTATACCTGCCTGTTTTCCAACTGTCCCCCAATTTACGTCCCCAAGTCCTACTCCATTTCCTGTTTGCCCAATAATAGAGTTTGCTGCATTTGTAGCTGCGCCTCCAACTATTGCACCCAAAGCAGGGTTTATAGCTGTCAAAGCACCTGCTCCTGCGCCAACACCAAACGCCGAAATCCCTTCCCAAAAATTATCAATATTATCCCAATTAGTTATCACGTTAATCACACCACCTATTACTGCGCCAATAATAATATGCCAAAACTCTCCATCTTGGTCTATATACATCAACGGATTATTCATGCAATAGGAATACCTATTAAAATTCTGTAACTCGCTAGGTGCTTGTACGTAGGGGTCTGGGCTTAAGAAGCGACCAACCACAGGGTCGTATAGCCGCGCGTTCATATTTATAAGATTGAACCAGGGCAAGTGCTCGTGTCCGGTATAACCACGCCCGAGCAATAATAAAGGCTCTGTATATGTTGAATAAACCGTGCCGTCTTCATCGGTTTGTCGTCCCCACGCATCGTAAAAATATTCAGCTACTAACTGGCTTAGGTCATTGGTTATTTGTCGTACGCTTCCTTGTCTATCGCGAATTATAAAATGGTGTTTGCTTGTTTTGTCGGGAGTATAAGCAATAGACGCGCTATATGGGCTCCCGTCTACATATAAAATACGGTCGGAATAATAGGAATAGGCAATTCCATCGGGGCGATGAAAATCTATTGTTGGAGGGTCTGGTTGTAATGGTATATCGCCCGGATTAAATTGGTCAAAGACACTGTCTAAAGCATGTTGATTAGTGTGTACTTGAGGCGTTATTTCCGCAACGCCAAAAAGCCCTATTGGACCTAACCCGCCGCCTCCAATTGGCTTGTCGTTGCCAGGTAGTGTTATCCCCGATGTATCTGGAGTGTAAACATAATTACTTACATAGTCTGTTAATTCATATTTTCCACCGGCGAAGTAATAGCGAGTGAAGAGCTTGACAGGTTTCCTCAATGAGTCATTTTGTTCATATATATCCATGCGTGTACGCTCATTGTCCACTCCATAGTCTATGTATGCCGAATATTTCCCTTCATGAATAGAAGAGGGGCGTTTAAACGATGTGTAATTAATGTTTTGCAAGGTAGCAGGAAAAGCATTAGTGTCGAATTGAGTTGCTTTGGTAATAGCATAAGGTCTATTGCTGTTATAACTATATCTTCCGGCATCGGTTTTCTCAAGAATATTGCCTGTATTACTGTATTCTACTCTTTCTCCATTGACTCCATAAACTGTCAATCTTCGATATTGATCGTATTCAAAATTTTCGATAAAATTATTATCCGATTTGTTATTACTCCGACTGGTCAATAAATGTTTTTGGACATTGTATTCATATTGCTCATCTAGCATTGTAATAACCGGATAGCCACCCATTGCGTTACGCTCCGACAAAATAGCCGTTTGCATTCCATAACGATTATAGTCCTTTTGTTTTCTGTAATTATTGGTGTACTCGATGGTTTCACTGAATCCATTTTCGGTAGGAGCTCCACGTTCTATTGTTTTTCCTCCGAATATATTATTATTGTTGCTTTTACCCAATACATCTGTTCTATAGCCTCTTTCGTTGTAGGTGTAGGAAGTGGAGTAGCCGAGTGTAGGGTATGAAGCCCGTATCAATTTACCATTGGTATATTGATACTCTGTTCGAAACTCTTTGGCATTAATTGTTTCTTTTACATTTTTCAGACGATTCAAATTATCATAGGTATATTCCAATACATGTAACTCTCCTCTATTTTCTTTCAGCAACATGCCGTCTGTGCCATATGTATATGTTATTGGAAACTCGGCTCCTGAAAATCCTTTTTCTATAACCTGTCCATAGCTATTATAGGATATAGTGTTCCTCAAACCTTTTGCATCTGTCTGTTTTGTTAGACGTCCATATTCGTCATACTCGTATAGCTGTGTGCCTGCCGAAGGGTCTATCAGTTTGGTTTGTCGTCCATAATTGTCGTATTCAAACGTGGTTTCTATTCCGGCGGCTTTAATTTTACTTGGTTGTCCATCGGCTCGCAGAATATACTCTATACTACCTGCCGGATTGATAATTTCAACCACCTCGCCTAAAATGTTTTTAGCAGTAGTAGTCGCTATTCCATGTTTTGTTTCAGTTACACTATATCTTCTTAAGGAGAGATCGCTCCCTCCAGTTTCTTCCCAAATCAATAGCGTATCAATAGTGTTTTTGCCATTACTATAACTATAAGTAACGCTATCTCCTGCCGGTCCGATTATCAATATCGTCCGGTCAAAATCGTCATAATTATAGGTGGTGGCGCCTGCTGTTGTAATGTTTGTACGTAGCCGCCCAAAATTATCGTACTGATTTTCTGTATAAATCTTTGTGCCATCAAAACTTTCGGTATAACTCTTAATTTCTCGACCAAAAGCATCGTAATAAGTCCGTGTTTCCGGTTCTTGCGTGGCAGTTGTTGTTATAGAGTAAATAGCATTATCGTTATCTTTGCCTGCCCATTGTGTATTTTGTTGCACAATAGTTCCATCTGGGTTGATTGTTTTTATACACTTTCCTAAAGCATTGTATTCATAACTCGTTATATTTCCTTTATAATCTTGCTCAGATAATAATAATCCTTTTTGTGTATCATAATTATAAGTTGTTTGTAGTCTTCGAGTATCTTTTTTATTTACTAAAAAACGCTTTTGCGTGTCGTATTCGTAGCGAGTTGTTAATGATCTATCTGTAGCAAGTAAACTTTCGCCAACAGATAACATATTGCCTACCGCATCATAAGTCCACTGTTTTGCCAAAACCTTATTGTTATTTACATAATCTATTTGCGAAGCCGGTTTGTTTTGTTGTGTATAGGTATAAACCGATTTTGTATTCCAGGTGTCGGAGCCTCTTTTTGTTGCTACTTGCTGTTCTAGCGGTAAGCTAATAACATAGCCTGAACCGATCGTTTTATATTGGTATATATTGGTGGTCGTTTTTTCAGTATTATAGTCGTAACTTATCTTTTCCTGCGTGGGATTATCATACTCGTCATATAAATAAGTTACTTGTGTTTGGTATTTGGTAAGCTTATCGTTGGATGTTTGTTTGGCTAAGGTAACACGAGCCTTTTTATTCGCTGCAATATTAACATTAAAAGTATAACTTGTTTTGGACATATCCGATTCTTCGTATCGTAGGACACTAAATCGGTAGGGGTCGTAAAATTGCGTTGCTTTTTTGTTTTTAAGTCGGTCATGCATATTCATAAAATCGAATCCCCTGAAACCCAATCCCAGCCTATGAACAACTACATTTCCATAGCTATATTCCATAGATGATTGTACTGTATTATCCAAGCTCGTTTGAGTCTTTGTGGTAACCCATAGTGGTCCTACGTAATTTGAGTATGGGAAAACAGGGGGGGCGATAGCTTGTGAAGATGGGCATGCATAAAAAGGAGTTGCATTTGTTTTGGTGCCAAAATCATTGACCGATTCATAGTCTGTTTTTGCAATAACCCCAAAACTGTTGACCACTCCGGTGAGTAAATTTTCTTTGGCCTCATCACGGCTATATGTGACCTGAAGTACTCTCCATGTATCAGCAGTATCTAACGCCAAAAATTTTGTATAATAATTTTCTGTTGTCACATTGGTTGGAATCAGATTAAGCGCATTTTGGGAAAGCAGAGTACTAGCACTCTGTCTAGGGGTAAAGATATCATTGATGTTTTTGAAGAAATTAACATGAGATCTTTTAAACACTAAATCCGGACGTCCGTCACCATCCATATCATGTAGGGCAAATTGGTCACCTTCTCTATATCGCATAATATTTTGCTGCTCGTTCTTAAAACAGTCAGATATATTGCTTCCTTTGGAGTAGTATATGGACCATATATTACTTCCATCTATCCATTGTTGATCTTCTTCGATAGTCGAATCTTCGAAAATTTCAGGACCTGTAGGTCCGTGATCATCAGGATTTGGTATGTCGATTAGTGAACCTCCTATTAGGGCTCGTAGTGGAGACATTACAATATCCGTTTTTCCATCACCATTTATATCGCCTAACAAGATTGCACGATCTCTATTACCATTTCTTAAGTCGCTTCTTTTAGGTCGCGGAGCACTTGCTATCTCTACGAGTGAAGAGCTATTATAGGAATAAATTGTAGTTCCATTTTCACCAATATGACAAATATCGGTTTTTCCATCGCCATTATAGTCCATTGCAAAGATTGCATCTTCGAAATGCGCAGGAAAGATAGTCCCTAAATTTTTCATTGACTTTTCATTTATGTCGAAAAGGTAGAAAAAGGAAGTTTTACCAGTACCTAATGGGCGGTGTTCGCCAATTGCTAATACTTCTATTTTTCCATTCCCTGTATAGTTGCCAGGTAAAAATCTTTTTGGGTGCACACTTCTACATGTGCCTACTCCACAATCATCAATAACTGTCCCTGTATCGAAAGAAAATGTAGTCGGATATGAAAAAGTTCCCGTCCCATAGTTCCATTTATCGAAAATGGAAAAAGTTACCTGCTCGTAGTCACCATTAACTCTATTATGATTTATTTTTACAACTTCATCCTTCCCATTTCCGTCAATATCGGCACAAAAAGCGGTTATAAAACCAGCATCGACATTTATGTTTGGTGGATTAATAACAGATTTTCCGTCAATAACATCTAGGTAAATAATAATTTTATCATCGGCAGAATAGTCATTAACAAATTTATCACCATTTTTTATTCCAAAAACAGTATATACAGGCTCTTTTCTATATGGGTTTTTATTTGGGTACACCAATAATCCATCATTCCAAGACTTTGGGTTAAACTGCCCCTTGCTTATAAGAACTTTATTAGTAGAAAGTTTTTTCCCAACACGTGTTTCCTGTACCTTCAGCTGTGCCGTTTGATTGTCGAATCCATAGTGGAATTGTAAAGGATTTAAAGGGACGTTATTCGTGCTATAATCAATCTTTGTCAATAGGGATGAATTTGGCTGTTGTTTGTAGCTAAAAGAATAAGTATGTAGAATATTGCTGCCATTGGTACTATTCGTACATACAATGTTTTTAAGTAGTCTTGCTTTTGTATATATTGGGCTTCCTAAGATATATGCCATATTGCTGTCGGTACGAGATTTATAATTAAATTTCACACGTGCAAAATGCTCAAATCCAGCCGTAGTATTAGCGCCATAGTCAATGTGGTTAATATGATTATGTCCCCCATATTGTGTGTAATTAAAGATCATTTCGTTTCCATAGCTATCCGTCAACTTGGTTATGGGATAGCTATAATCGGCATTAACCGCTGCATTTTCGTTTCCAAAAACAGCAATGCTACCATTGGGATAAAACACCTTAAAATATTTTACCTGATTGATTCCTATCACCCCAATCACTTTAATATTTCCTTGTTCTGTAATATAATGATTTTCATGACCCAGGTGGTGCGTTTTTATCAAGCGATTACCGTCCAATAAAAACGGTGTATTGAGTGAAGTGTTCATTACTTCTGTTTTGCCATCGTAGTAAACGGAAAAATTCCCACGTGTAATTGCAGATAAACCACTAAGAGACCATCCAACTCCAAGCATACCATCGCCACTTTGACTGTTATAGATAATCGCCAGATTTGGTTGTAGTCCATTTCGACCAGGGATTACATTTACTGGAACTTGATAGATAGTGGCGCCAGTAGGGCTTATATTATGATTTATAGGAATTTCACCTACGTTATTTAACCCCGGCATTGTTGTATCAATAGCAAAACTGCCTTTACCCGGAATAATATGTGGATGTATAGGCAGCCAAGGATTATCGGGAAATGGCGGAATACTTATTGTGGAGTCTATAGGTGGAAATAATGTAATATCGATATCTATTATAGAGTCTGCTATTGGAGTAATATAGGTCGTATCTGTTATTCCAGAGGGATTATAACCCGATGGAAGCCCCGTATAAATTGTTTGAGCTTGTAGATAAGAAGGAGAAAAGAGGAAAATACTTCCACATAAAATTACTGAAAATAATAAAATCCGTTTCATGCCTTTATTGTTTTAAAATGGTTACTTGGTGAATTTCAGAACCTCGTGTAACAATGAGTTGATACCACCCTATCATATACCTAGACATGTTAACTTGTATAGGTGACAATGTAGAATATGTTTGCTGATGTACAAGTAGGCCTAGTAGGCTTACTATCTGCACGTTGAATGTGGTCGGCAAATATGGCGAGTCATCTATAACCTCGATATCAATAGTGAGGGTAGTTTGTACAGGATTTGGATAGGTGATAATACGAAAGGTGGCAGCACTTGTATCTTGAGGAGCTGTTTGTGTAGTGTCACCATTTGGCATAGTAGGTAGTGGAGGTGCCGTAGTTTGGTCCATGTATCGATAAATACGGTTGCCTGTTGCATCGTAATCAAAAACGACTACTTTTTGAGTAGTCTGAGCTTGAAGAAATAGCGGAAAACTAAAAAGAAATACCGCTGTAAAAAAGAAAATTTTCCTCATAATTTTTTTACTGTTTATAATGAATAAGTAGTTGTTATTGTTGTGTTTGTTAAGTCTGATCTGAAAAATTTTCACAAAGGTATAGCATCGCATATTATGTTTTGTGGCTTTATTTTCTAAAATAAATAGAAAAATCAACAAATATTGTGCTGCTAATTCAATTAATTGTACTTTTTTGATTAAAGTATAAAAGTCAAAAGCTATTTTGTCATAATATTCCACAGGCGTTTTTGTCATAATAAAAAGCTGTTGAAATTTTTCATATAAATCCGTAAAGGGAATTGTGCCGTAAAATGTTATTGATAACAGAAAAATAAAACGGAACAAAATCTAATTAACGGTTGCCAATCGCGAGTATGGCTGGACGCTTGTTACGAAAATGGGTTGGTTTATTTCACCGCCGATAGCGATGCAATTATTACCAGAGGAATTAATTCTTTATTAATTCGCATTCTTTTCGGAGAAACAACGCAAGCGATTTTGGGTGCGAAATTAAATTTCTTAGTTGCTATCGGACTTCGCGAAACCCTTTTCCTATGCGAACAAACGGACTGTTGGTAATAGATTAAGCAAATGAAAATGGATGCTTGATTTTTCAATCGAAAGAAAAATTTTTGAATACGTTTGAATAAAAAAAGCGAAACATTAGTTTCGCTTTTTTTATTTTTATTTAAAATATTCGTCTAAAAGAATCTTCCTCTGTGGTCTTCTACTTTCGCCGCTTTTTGAATAACGCTGTAGAATATTCCGAAATTTTGTTGCATAGCCGCATATTTATCGCGCGATCTTTCTTCTTCGGCAGTATAAACTTCTTCGGTCGTTCTTGCGGTAACGGCAAACATATAAACGCCATTCATTCCTTTTACAGGGCCTGTAAGCGTGTTTTCAGGAGTGCCAACAACCGCGCCGGCTAATTTCGGCTCAAAACCAACTCCGGGTATAGAATATAGCGAAAACGACACGTTGTTTGCACTATTGATGCTCAAGCTGGTTTTTTCAGCTACTTCGGCAATAGTGGTAGCACCTGCTGCTGCAGTTGTTAATTTTTGAGCAAGTTGTTCTTGGTATTTTTCGGTGCGTAAAATGGTTTCTATTTGCGAACGAACTTGTTCTATCGGAGCAATTCCTGCTTCGCGAGCTTCTACCAAAGTAGCCACTACAAACATCGAATTGTTTATAGTTAATACGCCGGAAACTGCATTGGGTTTTGCTTCGTATGTCCAACGAACTAAGTCGTGCGCATTGTTCAAATACCCGATTGTGCGTTGTCCTTCTCGTACCGCATAAGCAGGCATTGTGTAATAGCCTTTTTCGGCAGCAACTTGTTTAAACATTTCGCGGCTATTATTTGCAGCAGTAACTAAAGCGCTGGCTTGCGCAAAATAATTTTGATAGGTAACTTTACCCGGAACAGCTGCTTTTTCAATAATTGCTAATTGTACTTTTTGTTTATCAACTTGACGGTCGGTAACTTCTACAATATTTATCACAGTAACTCCGTTAAACACATTTTCTATTTTGATGTATTTATTTTTCGGAACAAAGAAACAAGTATCTAAAATAGTTCCTTGTCCAATCCAACCTAATTCACCACCGGTTGTTTGAGCAGTTTGGTCTGCCGAATGTTGCGCGGCAACAAGTCCAAACAACGCGCCACCTGTGCTATTCAATAAATTTATCAAACTGTCGGCTAAATGATTTACTGTTTCTTTGCTTGGATCTTGAAGTACAATTCGACGTACATTTACAGAATCGGGCATCATTCGCGTATTCATTACACGAGCCGTGTAGAAAGTGTTTCCATCTTGATATACAGGCAAAGCATTTTTAGTAGTAGCGCGGAATGCAAAACTATCTAAAACAGGCGACAATTCACCTTTGTTATAATAATATTGTTGGAAAGCTTTATCGGAATTACGCGATACAAATCTATCCAAATTATCGGCAGGAACGTCTTTAAATTCTTCATAAATTTTATTCATTGTTTCTGCGGTTACACGAATATCATCTTCCGAAGGAACGACCGAGAAAGTAACGAATTCTATATCGCGTGAAGTTTCTTGTTCAAAATCGCGTTGGTGTTTTTTGTAATAATCGCGCACTGCCGAATTGTCAATTGCAATTTCTTCGCTTACCGGTCCCATTGTTTCAACCACATAAGTAATATCGGCTGAGGTATTACGGTCGGCAAGGCTGCGATTTAATTGCAAAGTATTCATAAAATGACTTTGTCCTAACATTGCCATATATTTTTCCAATTTTTGGGAATTGCGCATACGATCTTCGGTGTAGTGCCAATATTGAGCGCGAGCGCCTGACGGGTCGCTGTCAATGCCACGAATAAAATTCAAAACTTGTGTGCGGCTGAAAACTCCTGTTTCGTCCATAAACACAGGATCTTGTTGCAATATCGGAGAGATAAAACGACCTTGCGTTAAATCTACCAACTCTTTCGCCGATACATCTATTCCGGCTTTTGCATATTGTGGCTCCAAAGCGTATTCCGTAATGAAATCTTGCCACACTTGGTCTTTTATTTGAGTTTGAGTTTGCTCGTCAAGAGAATTGCCTCCGGTAAGCAAAGCGTAAATTTGAGTATAGTATTCTTGTTTCTTCGCAAAATCTTGGTAAGTAACTTTCTTTCCATTGATTTTACCGACATCGTTTTGCGACGAAAACATTGAAGTTACAGAGCTCAACGTGTTGGCATCTACAATAAAAGATATTAGCGCAATACCAATAATTACCGAAATAAAGACGCCCATACGGGTCCTAATTTTTTCTAAAACAGCCATTGTGTGTTTATTTTAATAAGTTTATAGCTTTATTATCTAATTCAAAAAGTGCGCAAAAATAGTAAAAAATTTTCAACTCACGAATTTTATTTTGAATAGTCCGTTCGTTTTATCAAAAAACAATTTTTTATTCTTTTACCAACTCGCCACTCATTAGGCGCAAATTGATTTCCGAAACTTTGGCTTGATACAAGGCAATAAATTTTCGGTCAACCGCATCTAAATATTTTCGTTGATATTCGCGAAACTCAATT
>JGI994J12354_10002196_pt1 | contig 19228 bp, 10 predicted proteins | sample IntmicLarv3ML3BL_FD_12354 | JGI IMG/M metagenome (IMG submission 12354)
AACGAGGGCCTCTGCGTCTATAGTCCCGCCGTTAATCGCGATTTTGCCACCCTTAGCACCATCTCCACTGCCGATGCCCGCACCTCTATGGCTGACTGCGTTTATAATCCCACCGTTAATCGTGATTTCCCCAGTTTCTCCGTTGACATCTACCTTACTGCCGATGCCCGCACTATGCGTAGCTGCTACATTTAAAGTTCCATCTATTCCATCGATTGTAAGCTTGGCGCCACCCGGAACATTTATTCCCGGATAATAAGGGCTGGATATAGTTAAATCATTGAGGCCCTCAATAAATAAGTTGCTCTCGCCTACGAAACCTATCGGAGATATCTGACGATCCACATTTGTTTTTAGGTTTTTAATTGTTAAATCCACCCCGTCATCAACAGTAAATGTAGGTTCCAAAAAAGTTCTATCTGGGTCGCCTATCAATGTCACATCATGACTTACCGTGAAATCTCTGTGTTCCGATGGTGTATTTTGTGGAAAACCAACCAAACTGATTGTGTCTATCATACTATCATCTAGTAGTGCTTGTAATTTACTCCAAGTTTCTGCGCGAGTTAATGTTTGGTTATTGTTATTATCTGCTGCTCTTAGATAAGTCGCTGCATATGGTATATTATCGCCTTTTATAGTCACTTCAATTAGTTCGGCAGCACCACTTGCTGGTAGATAGAAATATAATTTACCATCAGCGTCTGTCTTAACATCTGTTGTTTTGTACAAAGCACTACCTGGGTTAAATTTCACCAGACTGATGTCTTTGTTGTTAGCTCCTGGTATTGTTAATGTATTCAAAAACACATCGTTACCACTGTCATCTTTTAATGTTCCTGAGCTGGTACCGCCTGCGCCTTTTCCGATCGCATCCGCTGGAGAATTGTAATCTGTATATACACTTCCGCCTGTAATGACAACATCTCCGCCATTACCACCAGCTCCACCGCCGATAGCTGCACCGCCGGTCGTACTTTGTGCGGTGATGGTACCGCCTTCTATCCTAATGCTCCCAGCACTACCACCTGAACCGCCACCGATACCAGCTCCACCAACGCCGCCTGTCGCCATAATCGTACCACTTAAGATGGTTATATTTTTGCCATCTGTAGACGCACTACCGCCGATGCCAGCGCCACCACTAGCTCCTTCAGTTCCGCCTTTCGCCTCAAGGCTTCCAGCACCATCTGATACTTCTTTAATTGTAATATCAGCTCCACTAGTTATTCTAACTCCAGCATTGGTTTTAGTTGTTGCATCCATGTAATTATTGCCACTAAGGATTAACGTACTCGTTCCATTAAAAACCAATGGAGATGCATAACTTGATGCTATTCTAAGATTTTCGATTGTTAAGTCAGCCGCTGTTACAGCAAAAGATACTCCCGAAAAAGTTTTTTCCGAAGCTCCTTTTAACGTCAATGCTTTATCTATCGTAATGGTTATATTCCCAGCATCATTGGGAAGAAGGGATAAATCTATTGTGTCGCCCGCAGTTGCGGCGTCTATATTCGTCTGCAAATCACCCCAGCTTATTACTTGATTGACCGAAAATAACATCATACTAGCTGGGGCGATTGGTGTTAAGGTCGCCTCTGGTGTAACGCTAACTATTGGTGTTACCGTTGGCGTTGCATTTGGTGTCACATTTGGTGTTGCTGCTGGTATTGCTGTTTCTTTTGGTGTTACTGCTGGTGTTGCTGTAGCCGTAGGCGTTGTTACCTTAGGTGTTACTGTTGGTGTTACTGTTGGTGTTGGCGTTAATTGCTCACTGCCCCCTTGTACTGCTGCCGATATCGGCACCGTGCTAACTATCATCAATGTCACCATTAAGACAGCTATTATTTTGTTTGAAAATTTATTGTTTTTCATTATATTCCTCCTGCTATTATTTATCTTTCGCCTACCTAGATATGTGCAGGCTAAACTCTCTTCATAATCTCATATATCATAACGTGTTTATCAAAAACAAAACATCATCCCTGAGTGATAAATTAGATGACTTTTTTACATTTTTATTATATACCCTTATAATGCCCGCGTCCATCTATTTTAGCCACGTTTTTGTGAGCTTTTCAATCCATTTTTCTTTGGATTAATTTCTTTGCTGCCCTCCATTTATAACAAAAAAACGCTTCAGCCATTGAATAAATTCAACGATTGAAGCATTTTCCACGAGAACGTCTCATAATGCCGCAGGCCGGAATCGAACCGGCACGAAGTTTAACCCTCGCAGGATTTTAAGTCCTGTGCGTCTGCCAATTCCGCCACTGCGGCACAACTGACATTCTCGTGAAGTGGGACCTGCAGGGCTCGAACCTGCGACCCTCTGCTTGTAAGGCAGATGCTCTCCCAGCTGAGCTAAGATCCCAATCACAATAGACTACCTTATTTAGTTTTAACGACCCAGAAGGGACTCGAACCCTCGACCTCCGCCGTGACAGGGCGGCGCTCTAACCAACTGAGCCACTGGGCCATAAGCACTTAAATACCGTACTTCATCAACACTTTTGAAAGTATATCAAAAATCTACTAGAAAATCAAGGAATTTAGCAAAAAATATGAAAGTTTTAAGCACTCTATTGCACATCTTGATGCCACTCTACTACATATTGAATATAATCCAAAATTATGTTAAACTTCATATAACAAAACAAGAATCAATAGCTACAATTTCTACCAAAAATAATTAAAAGGAATGGTGAAAAATGGATAATAACCTACAAAACAATCCTGCTACTGAACCAGTAGTTGCTAGCACTCCTTTGGAAGCTAGCGAAGCAGCAATCGTAAAAGCACAACCAGCTGCTCCTATATCTGATGAAGTAAGCGCTGATGTTACTCAAGCTGTTGAGGTACCAGTTGATGTTCCTCAAGCTGTTGAAGCACCTGCTAGTGTTCAGCAGCCAACAGATGGACAGCTTTATTACGACCAACAGCAACAACAGCAATACACCCAACAACAATATAATCAACAGCAATACAATCAACAACAGTACAACCAGCAACAACAATACACTCCTCAACCATCAGGGACAACGTCTCCTAAAGACAGAACTACCGCTGGTATACTAGGGATTTTGTTAGGCGCTTTTGGTGCTCACAAATTCTACCTAGGGTATACTACACCAGCAGTAATCATGCTAGTCGTTAGCCTCGTTGGTTCATGTTTGGTCGTTGGACCATTCGTGATGGGTATCATTGGTTTGATTGAGGGTATCATATACCTAACAAAAAGTGATGCGGAATTCCAAAACACGTATGTTACTAACAAGAAGTTTTGGTTCTAACATATCGCGAGCATTCTTTTTAGTTAATAACCTAAAATGTGCACAATAAAAAACTGCTTTTGGCGAATATTCGCTAAAAGCAGTTTGTTTTTAAATGGACCCTCGGGGACTCGAACCCAGGACCGTCCGGTTATGAGCCGGATGCTCTAACCAGCTGAGCTAAGGGTCCATTAAAGCCGATGATCGGACTCGAACCGATAACCTGCTGATTACAAATCAGCTGCTCTGCCAATTGAGCCACATCGGCGCAGATGATGATTTAGCAGCTGACTTGTAATCAGCTTGCTCTGCCTACAAACAGCATAGCTGTTTGTCGCAAATTGCGCCACATCGGCGCAGATGATGATTTAGCAGCTGACTTGTAATCAGCTTGCTCTNCCTACAAACAGCATAGCTGTTTGTCGCAAATTGCGCCACATCGGCGCTGTTTGTTGCGAATTGCGCCACATCGGCGTGACGTTTTGTTCGTCACACTTTTGGAAGTATACCAAAAAACAGCTATAAAAGCAAGGAAATATCCAAAAAAATCATTGATTTAGGATAAAAATCATCTCATAGCTCCCCGAACCAACCTCTGCCACTAAAACTTCACCATCTTGTTCAAATGCTATTCCCGCTGAATCCACTATTTTATCTACCTCATTTAATTTGACAATAGCGGTTGTATTAACTGGAACTTCCACTTTAAGCGAAACCCTTTCGCCCTCTAATTGCCATTCTACCACGATATCTCCATGAACAGAACTATAGCTTCCTTTCGCATATGATAACCGCTTAGTCGTTCTCGGTTCTATAACAACTCGCTTATATCCCGCATGTGCCTCGTCTGGCTTAATTCCCAATATTACTTTATATATCCATTCTCCTACCGCTCCATAAGCATAATGATTAAAAGAATTCATACCAGCACTCCACATGCTTCCATCTGGCTTCTTACCATCCCAATGTTCCCAAATAGTCGTTGCTCCTGCCTTAACTTGATACAACCATGAAGGGAAATCATCTTTGAACAACAAATCATATGCCGCCTCTAAATGTCCACTGTTACTAAGCGCATGGCAAAAATACGGCGTTCCAACAAAACCCGTTACCAAATGTCCATTTTCTTTTTCCAGTAACTTGACGAGGTTTTCTGCTGTCTTTTTGCGATACTCCTGCTTAGTAAGATTAAAATGCAGTGCCAAAATATGTGCTGTCTGTGTCTGGGCTTTCATTGTTCCAGTTTCATCAAAAAACTCCTGTTGAAAACTCTTTACAATCTCTCCATACAATTCCCCGTACTCTTTTGCTTCGTCATCTCTTCCCAACACTTTTGCCACTTTTTGAATTATACTTGTTGAATGGGCAAAATACGCCGTACAAGTCAAGTCATTAGGCGTTGCCCCATAGTAGCTGCCCTCTCTTGCATCTAGTGCCACCCAGTCGCCGAACTGTAAGCCATAATTCCAAATATTATTTTGCGCATGAGATTTCATAAACTCTATCCACCCCTGCATATTTAAGTATCTTTTTTCCAAGATTCGTTTATCTCCATAGGACTTATAAATTTCCCATGGCATAATTGTAATTGCATCAGCCCACGCTGCCGCTCCTAATGTTGAGCTTTCTTCTACCCCTTCAGGTGCCCAATCATCACCCAATCTTCCTGTCAAAATATCTGGCGCCACATGAGGTATAGCTCCATCAGGCGTCTGGTCTGCCCCAACGTCTTCTAACCACTTATCAAAAAAGTTATACGTATTCATCAAATAGTCAGCCGTTCCACAAAATATCTGTGCATCACCAGTCCACCCCAACCTCTCGTCGCGTTGCGGACAATCCGTCGGAACATCTAGGAAGTTACCTTTTAATCCCCACAAAATATTGTGATGTAATTGATTTAAATCAGCATTAGACGATTCAAAATGACCCGTTTTTCTCATCTCACTATGTACCACGCAAGCCACAAAATTTTCAGAACTCGGCTCTTCTGGCCACTGCACTAATTGTGCATACTGAAATCCTTGAAATGTGAAACTAGGCTCGTACTCTACGCAGCCATCTTCGCGGAAATAATATTTTATCCGTTGCTTAGCACTTCTAAGGTTGTCAGTATATACATTTCCCTCGCCATCAAGTACCTCGAATAGCTGTATTTCTGCCACGTCACCCTTTTTTCCTCGTGTCGTAAAGCGAACCCATCCCGTGGTATTTTGTCCAAAATCAATTACTGTTTCACCATTTGGCGTCTTGAAAAGCTCCTTCACTGGCAAAGTTTCCATCACCTTAATCTTAGCCGCTCCCTGCGCCACTAGAACACTGGTGTCGAAACCTTCTTTTTTCACTTGATTCCATACACCTTCTTGATTGGCATCACACCATTCGCAAATTTCTTTGTTCTGGTCGTAAGTTTCGCCATCATAAATCTCAGAAAATGTAACTGGTCCATCTGCTCCTACCCAACTTTGGTCAGTCAAGAATTTCTCCTCGCTACCATCTTCATAGCGCACAAGAAATTCACCCAAAAATGCAGTCTTTTCACCATAATGATTACGACTTGGGCGAAAACTCATCACTCCCTTATACCAACCCGCACCTAAAAATGCTCCGAAAGTATTCTCTCCGCTACGCAAATATTTTGTAATATCGTATGTTTGATACAATAAATGTTTTCTATATGATGTCCAACCAGGTGTTAGTTCATCCGTGCCAACCTTTTCACCATTGATATAGAATTTGTAAAGCCCAAGTGCAGTTGTACAGGCAAATGCCTCTTTGATTTTTTTTGTCAGCTTATATGTTTGTTTCACATAAGTCGACTTTGAGTCATCATTGTCCTCTTCGCTTTCGGCCGAAATAAATTCACCTTGCCACACTTTTTTAGTCTTGGCACTCAAGAATTTAGCGGACTGACTCCATGCACTTTCATCGCCGTCCTTACTCCATATCTTCACTCTTGCATAGTAATATTGTAGCTCTTTGATTTCCACGCCCACTATCTCAATTTGGGTGGACACTTCTGTACTCATTTTCCCGCTGTCATAGACGATACACTCAAATGTTTCGTCCTTTGTTAGTTGTAATTGATATGCCGCTTGAAATACATTTCGCTTATCACTTGCTGCTATCCACGAAAATCTAGGCCACTCTTCTATACCACTTAAAGTTTCCTCATAATTCATATATAATTTTTCTACTAGTAGCATCTCACACCCTCCACATCTTCGTAGTTGACATCAAGATTATTTTTCCTGACTAATTTCATATCTATTCTCTGCCGGGATATTGGCATAATCGCCCATCCTGTCACCAACTGTTAGTTTGCCTTCTTTATCATTCCACTCAATCTTTGTTGTTGCGAAATCACCTTGCTCATACGCATAGTCATCACCACTATCTTCGTAAATCGTAAATGATGCATCAGCGCCTGGATATACTTTAAGCAAAATCGGTTTTTGCAGTTGCTGACTTGCGTATTGAATTTTTTCTTGCAACAGTGGCAAGATAGTTCCCGCTTTAACAAATACTGGCATCTCGCCAAGTGGTGCGGCGACAGTCACATATTGGCCTCCCTTATAGTGCTGACCTGTCCAGTAATGATACCAATCGCTTCCCTTAGGCAAATAACAAGTCCATGTCTTTTCTCTGTCAATCCTCTTGTTTTCCGCCTCATAATACATTGGTTTCGTAACTGGGCAGATGAGCAGTGATGGTCCAAACATATACTGGTTTCCGATATTTTTCACTTCCTCGTCTTCTGGAAAATCAAAAACCAATGCCCGCATCATCGTATAGTCTTCTTGCGTCACCATCCCTGCTACTGAGTAAATATATGGCATCAACTGATAACGCAAGTTAATATATTTTTCAATAGTATCGTAAAATATCGTTCCCGGTTCACCAAAATTCCAAATCTCACGTGGCGTATCAGTTCCGTGCGAACGGTGCATCGGCAAAAATGTGCCATACTCAAACCACCTTGTATACAACTCACGATAGCCTTTATCCTCGACTCCCTCGTTGTATTCACCTTGCCAAAACCAAATTTTATTAGGGTTGTTATGATTTCCACAACCACGTTTTTGCCAAGCACTGCCAACCACAAAGAACGCTCCAATATCAAGTGTCCAATATGGCATTCCTGCAAGACATGTATTTAATCCCTCTGGTATCTGCCTTGCCAATGTCCGCCATGATGCATCTATGTCTCCTGACCATAACACCACTCCGTATTGTTGTTGCGAAGCATAACCAGACCTAGTCAAATTCAACACTCGTTTATTAGGGAAGTCCTTTCGTTGATTTTCAAAAATTCCTTTCGCGTGCATCAACGCAAATTGGTTTGCACAAGCCGCATCAAGATATTTTTTGTGTTCTTCGCCCACCAACGCATACCGCTCCCACGGCTCGCGCATAGTTGCACCTTCCCAGTCAGGTCCTGAAAATGGTTCTGTCGAATCACACCACCATGAATCAAAACCTGCGTCAAATAGCCCTTCTTTTGCTTGCTTCCAATAAATTGCTCGTGCCTCTTCATCAAACGCATCATATGTAGAATAATCACCCAAGATTTTATTTGCCTTCACAAATTCAGTATGGTCTTCACCACCCTCAGCCATATTCGGCCAAATTGAGACCATCGTATGAATATTCATCTCATGCAATTTGTCGTTTACTTCTTTCATGTTTGCATAACGTGACAAATCCAACCTCTTGTCGCCCCACTTGCCGGGCACCCATGTATTCCAATCTTGCACAACACAATCAAGCGGCACATTGCGCTTACGGTATTCTCCCCCTATTTCCAGCACTTCATCTGCAGTACGATAATGTTCCTTTGATTGTACATAACCATATGCCCACTTTGGCAGCATAGCTGCCTTGCCCGTCAGATAACGATATCCCTTAATCACATCATCCATCGCATCTCCAGCCATGACATAATAATCCATTTGGTCAACCGTATCCATGAAAAGATACGCCTTACCCGCCTCCTCGTTAAAGGTCATCAAAGAACCACAATCTACCAACACGCCGTAACATTTACTCGACACAAACATCGGCAATGGAATTCGCATATTGTGTTGGTATAGATACTGTTGGTGGTGACGATAATTATAGATTCCTTCCTCGCCTTGCCCTAATCCATAAATGGCCTCACTGTCCTCCCAACGAAATCCCAATCTAGCACGATACGCCGTCCGTTCTTTTACTTTCTTCAAATTCTCAATAAAGCTACGCTCACCATCGACTGTCTTTTTAATCTTAACGACTGGTTCTTCGCCTCCTGTCGTGTACCGCGCTACGTCAGTTTCAGTCAAATCTTTAAACGCCTCAACAAATAATTGTTTGCCGTCTCGCAACCAAATGCATACCCCGTTTTCTTTTGAAAATGATACTTCAAGTCTCCCCGCTGTGATTTTTATTTCCGTTTTTGTTTCTGTCACTTGAAGTTCACTTTCGCAAGCATATATTTGCTCACGAATCATCAGCGAATCCGCTTTAACATCTTCACCTTTTGTATATACCGCTCGTATTACATTCTCATTGACACCATAGAAGCTGTAATTACCTTCATCTGTGATAATCTTGACGCTTCCTGTATTTACAATAACTTTATCGATTTTCATTTTCTTAATCTCTTTTCTATTCACTTAGGAACTCAATTCGCGTTTCTTGATTTGCCAAAAGTACGACTTTACGTTCCTGCCCTTTGTAACAAAATTTATAACTGCCCGCTCTACCACCTTTAACATCTACGGCTACTCGCTGTTCATCCCAACAAATAGTCATTGTCAAATTTCCTCTTGCTCGCAGTCCCGTTATCTTGCCACTCTTCCACTCGAATGGCAAACAAGGTAAAATATGTATAAAATCACGATGGCTTTGCAACAACATTTCCGCGATACAAGTGGTTAATCCAGTATTGCCGTCTAACTCATAAACATTATCAAAAGATGCTGCCCCACGCGTTGGCGGATGAATAATCATACCATTTGGCTCTAATAAATTTTCAAGCATCGCTTGAATATGTCCATATGCCTGCAACGGTCGCAATAGCCTCGCTTCATAAAGCATCATCATCGACCTTGCCCAACCGGTATCTTCCCAATTTTTAGGAGGATTTAATTTTCTTTCCATCGTCAATTTTGCAGCCTCGGCTAGTCCTTCTTGCTCTGGTGTAATCTGTCCAAATGGGAAAACACCTAGCAAATGACTAGCGTGACGATGCTGCGCATCAGCAGGTTCATAATCATGTCCCCACTCCGCGATAGTCCCATCCGTCAGTACTCGATATGGTAACAAATTCGGCAGTTTTTCTTGCACGCTTTCTAATAGTTTGGTCCTTTTTTCCAATACTTCGCAGGCCTCTTGATAAATCGTAAATAGCTCTCGAATCATCAAAATTTCAAAGGTGCATCCAATACTATTGTGGTATATCTTGCCCTCCTTAATAAAGCCATTCTCTGGCGAAATTGACGGACCCGAGGTAATGTAGCCATCTTTATCTTCAAAAACATAGTTCACAAAAAAATTAATTGCCTCCTCAATAATCGCAAAGACCTCATTTTGCAAATATTCTTTATCTTCTGAATACCTATAATGCTCCCACAAATGAGTCAATATCCATATTCCACATCCTGGACAAGGGGCGATTGACTCTGCCCAATATGGTGCCGCAAAACCCCACGCATTAGAAACCAGTTCTGCTGACCAACCAGGCAAACCGTATGTTTCTTTTGCTGATTGTCGTCCGTTTGGCACTAACTCATCTGCCATCCAACGAAAAAGTGGTTTGCTAATCTCTGGCAAATTTGTAATTTCTGCCGGCCAATAATTCATCTGCGTATTGACATCAAGATGCATATCACAAGTCCAGCCTATTCGGCATGCCACATTGTCGTTCCATATCCCTTGTAGATGCGTTGGCAAGGGAGAGTTCTCTCGCGATGAAGAGTATAACAAATATCTTCCCATCTGATACATCAACGGGATTTCTGCCGCCCATTTATCATTACCAGAAAGAGATAATTCACTGCGGTCAAATAGCCTTGCCATGTCTCTTTTATGACTATCAATCAGTTTCTCATATTCCAATTCCTTCGCCTTTGTTAGCCGTTCTTCAACAGTTCCTTTGTTCTTTGTATTGTCAAAGTTCCCTCCAAAGTCAGTTGCCATTGCTAAATAAATGGTCACTTTTGATGCCGCCTTGATGTGCAATCCCTTTGAATCTGGCTCACATATTCCGTCACTCGTCGCTAAAAAACCACCTTCTAAACATACTCCTGTTGTTCCATCACTATGGATTTTTTCAAGTGCTTGGCAAGAAAAGTAACCACCATCTGTCTGATACTGGCTACTCTCGCTCTCTCGCAAAGACTCAAAAGAGATGTCCACTTCCAATTCTTGACTGTTTACTTTTATTTGATAAACCATAACTTGATGAACATTACTCGTATAACAATTACTCTTTATCAGGTGTGATATTTTGCTCTCCTCATATTCATAACTAAGGTTCGCAACTCCATGTCGTAAATCAAGCTCTCTTTGATAATTTGAAAGCGATTCGGCATGCATATTCGTTTTGATTAACAACTGACCAACTGGCAGATTTGTCCCATAATTGTCACGTACCCCAATAACCTGTTCCGCTGTTTGAGTCATCGCTTCAAAGTCTTCTGCTAAAGCCTCTTTTCGCATTTTAGAAAAGGCTTTTGATGCTTCTGGCTGATTATTCCCTTCGCTTTTATTTCCGCTGAAAAAAGTGAGTTCTGACAAATCAATTTGTTCTAGTCCCACTTTTCCATAAACCATTGCCCCCATATGCCCGTTGCCAAGGGGAAATGCTTCTCCCCAGCGAGTGGCGGGAGTATTTCTGATTATTTTCATATATATTCTTCTCCCTTTATTCTTGAAGAATTATTCTTTTACGGCCCCAGCTGTCATTCCACCAATAATATACTTTTGCCCCAACAAATATACGAGAATTACTGGTATACATGTCAACACAATATTTGCAAAAATGAAGTTCCAATAATTTTTACTTTTGCCGAAGAATTGATACACGGACATCGTCATTGGGAACATCGAACTTTTGCTCGACAGATATAGAGGCGTTAGAAAATCGCTCCACACTCCCATGAATTGGAGGATAAAACACGTAATCAAAATTGGCTTTAGCATTGGCATAATCACTTTGAAAAATAGTGACAACGACCCTGCTCCATCAATTACTGCTGCCTCATCCATTTCAACTGGGATTGACGAAACGAAATTGCGGATTGTNAACACACAAAACGGAATCATCGCACTCGTAAAGGCTGTGATAATTCCAGCTCTCGTATTACTCAATCCAAANCTTGAAAGTACTCGCGATAACGTAACNTAATTNACNGGGAAGAACAATCCGCATAAAATAAAGTAATACAAAAAGTTATTCAATCGGCTTCGTCTACGACTCATCACAAAGGCCGCCATCGCAGAACCCAAGACAGCTATAGACGTTGAAACGCTCGCATAAGTCAAACTATTAAGTAGCCCTTGTCCAAGCTTTGCTTTGTTGATAACTTCGGTATAATTTTCAAAATGCCACTCCGTCGGAGGTGCCAAACTCATCCTGGCCGCTTCTGGCTTTGACTTAAATGAGTTAATAACAATCATATAAAAAGGCAGAATAATCACAAGACACAATACAATCATTAACACGTGGCGCAAGACACCTTGTACTCTCTTCTTTGTCATTGTTGTACCTCCTGTCTACTCATCCTTCTAACAATTAGTACACCAATCGCTGCAGTGATAACCAATAAGATAGTATTAAGTGCTGTCGACATTCCATAATTACCCGAAGAATACAACTGATAAGCATAAGTTGTAATTACTTCCGTCGCATGTCCTGGTCCACCATTAGTCAACACGTAGATGATATCAAACACTTTTAACCCATACGTGATACCAAAAACCAAGTTAATCATAATCGGTCCCGTCATCATTGGTAGCGTAATATGACGTAGACGTTGCCAAAAATTTGCTCCGTCAAGTTCAGCGGCTTCGTAATACGACTTAGGAATAGCGCTAAGCCCCGCGATAAAAATTGTCATAACATACCCAATTCCGCGCCATGCATCAACGCCAAAAATCGAACCCCACACAACTCCTAGGTCAGATAACCATTTCTGCTTTAAGAATCCTAGGTGCAATGCATCAAGAATCGTATTTAATAAACCATTGTTGTAATTTAAAATAGACCTGAAAGTCAGACCAATGATTACGTATGGGAGAATTGCTGGCAGATATAAAATCGTTCTATATATTCCCTTTGCTCTAACATTTTCTGTCAAAATAATTGCTAAGAAAAGTGCCGGAATAATTTTAACGACGTTTGATATCAACGTAAACATTAGTGTATTTCTAATTCCCGCGATATAATTTTTATTCGATGTGAATATTTCAATATAATTTTTAAATCCAACAAAACTTACACTTCCCCCACTTCTAGAATTCCAGTCGGTAAAGGAATATCCCACCCCTAAGATACTAGGAAGCAGGAAGAATATTATGTAAAAAATAAGTGGAACAATTAAGAACCATGCTGGATATATTTTTTTCTTATTCAAAAAAACACCACTCTCTCACTTTTGGATAAAATATATGCCGAAAGGTTTTGCACTCTCGGCATATATTCCTAGCTAAATTGCTATTTTATACTATTAGTTCCAAGCCTCGTCTCCTGCTACCTTAGCAGATTCTGCACGGTTGCTGTCCATATTTTCAAGAACTTCTTTTGCTTCCATTGTTCCTTGGCAATATGCTACCATATCTGCGCCAAAGTTCATCCAATAATCGTTTGTATACTTAGTTCCACTTTGTAATACAGAAGTAGTCATTTTCGCCGAATCAACAGTTCCAATAAATTCTTCCTCTTCTGGTAACCAGTGTTGTTCAAGGTTGTCATCATTTACATCAAGGTTTGTATATTGTGGTGAATTATCTAAAATTTCTTGCAAACTTTCTGTTGTTGTTACAAATTCAAAGAATGTTTTTACTAATTCTGGGTGTTCACTCTTGTTGTATCCGAACATTGTAGGTCCTGCTGGATTTGTTGGATATGTGTCGTTATCGCCAAGTTGGATTAAGAACATACCAAATTCATCTTCAGTTCCTGTATCTTCTTTGATTTGTTTAATGAAACTTGAGTTACCCATAGCCATTGCAATATTTCTATCTCCAAATTCATTTGCCATATTTGTGCTGTCAGTTCCAATCCAGTCTTCGCCAAGATATCCTTTATCAGAAAGTTCTTTGTACTGTCCTAGTACTTCTAACATTTTTTCATTTTCTGCAAATGTTTTTGTGTTGTTGTTTAATGCATCGTATAGACCTGGTTCAGTTTCTTCATAGATTCCACCGATTTGGAAGAACGATAATTGATGTTGCCATCCGTCAGCTCCTGGTACGAACCATGGTGTAATTCCTTCAGCTGCAACTTTATCGCAAACTGCTAAGAATTCAGCATATGAATTAGGAACTTCGATATTCATTTCTTCAAACATTGTCTTGTTATAAATCATTACATACTCTGGTGAGTTATGCCATATTTGAAGACCATATAGCTTGTCATTTGTCATACAAGAAGACCATCTGCTCTCTGGCATAACGCTTTGCCATTGTGCTCCTGTAAAATCGATACAGTATTCTTCTGGGTTTACGATTACAGAATCAATCGCAAATGGATTAGATTGAATCCAGAAAATATCTGCACAAGAATCCGTTGATAGTTTTGATTGCAAAATATCGTCATATTGATCTGCTGGAATTGTTTGAAGGTCTACAGACACTCCGTAAGTTTCTTCAAAACGAGAAATCGTTTCGTCATAACGTTCGTCCATCCATCCTGCTGATACTAAAATACTAAGTTCTTCGCCCGCGAAATCTCCCGCTGCTTCATCTTCAGTTGTTGCTTCTTCGCCTTCTGCTTCAGTAGCTGCTGGCTCATCTTTAGGAGTCTCAGCCTCTTTTTGAGCACCGCCACTTCCTCCACATCCTGCTAACATGACTGCCATCATGCTCACACACATGAGTAAACCGACTAATTTCTTTTTCATTTTGTTTCCTCCTTTATTTCCTCTTTAATTTATTACAGTTTCATTGCTTTTAAGCATTATCTAATAATCCTTACAGAAAGACTATGCATTTTCTGCTTTAAAATTTGGACATTTTTCACGTTTTGTACAAAAAGTCGGATTAATGTTTTGCTTTTTTAGCTAAATTGTCTTTTGAGAAATAATCTGCTATACTTACATGACCGCATGACTTTAGATGAATTAATTCACCGTTAGGGAGCCTTTTATGAGAAAAATCAACTTACAAATAAGAGTATTTATTACATATCTGATTATGTCAATTCTGTTAATCGGTTCGTTCACGCTGATTTTTCATCACTATACTTCCCGCATCTTGATAGAACGCGAAACCAAGTCGGTAATCAGCCTTAACAAAAATTTTCAAACTCAAATAGATGATGTCGTTCACGACATGGACAGTGTCTCCACTAATATTAGTTATAGTAACCTTGTTAAAGAAAAACTCTATGCAAATGTTGAAATCAAGCGAGGTTCCGACGACTTTCGCAATCTTGTCAACCTTTTCGTTGCCATCAATGGTACCGACTTAACAGTTGACCAAATTAATCTATACGACTTCTCTGGTAATCTTCTACAGGTCGGCATCACAACTAATTCTACCCGTGTTGACCTAGATTCTCTTGAGTGGTTTCCTGAAGTCAACGAACGCGGTGGGCGAAAAACACTTAGCAATCCATATCCTACCAAAGGTATGACCACTTCGGTAAATTCTTCTAAAACATCAACCTGGTGTCTTTCTTTGTATCGGACCTTTAACAATGAATTCAAAACGCCAATTGGCGTTATCGAGACTGTCAAAAAGTGTGACTCCGTTTTTAGAACCATTTCAACCTATCAAAAGAAAAATAAAGATGCACCTAATGTCTATGTTTATGATGAAAATGGTACTTTAATCTACCCCTACAAACCAGAGCACTTAGATGCACAAGAGATACCTGATTACTTTGCCGCTAGGGATTTGAACAGTGACAGCCGCAATTATCACAACCCCATCAAAAGCATTAACGAAATCATTGCCTACGAAACCTCATCTTATACTGGCTGGACATACATCACTGTCCTTCCAGAAAGCGACGTTTTGATGCCTGTTCAAAGTTTTTCCAAATTATTGATTGGTGTCATCTTTGCAATGCTTATTCTATGTGCCTTTATCGCATATCAATTTTCAAAGGGTGTAACCAAGCCAATTAGACAACTTAGACAAATCGTTCGTAAGACTTCTTTAGGTAATCTAGGAAAAAGCGAACAACAATCGCTCCAAGGTTCTTTTGATGAAATCGAAGATTTGAATCAAGACTTTGCCAGAATGAGTGCTAACCTAAAAACCTCAATGGACAATCTGATTGAAGCCAAGCAACAAGAGTTTAAATCTCGTAGTCTGGCTCTTCAATCGCAGATTAATCCACATTTTTACTACAATACCCTAGCAAGCATTATCGTCCTTGCAGAAAACGAACAATCTAAGGAAGTTGTAGAAATATGCCATAACCTCACTCGCATCATGCGTTATGTCACAGACGGTAGAATGTTAAATGTGTCCTTGGGCGATGAGCTAACGTACATTCGCCAATACCTTGATTGCATGAAGGTTCGCTACCAAGCAAACTTAACTTTTGACATCGATATTAATGATGAATTANTGACTGAACAAATNCCTAAACTAGTAATTCAACCGCTCGTTGAGAATGCTTTAAAGTATAGTACCAATACCTGCCCCCCACCTTGGCATGTTTCGATCACGGGCATCGTCCATGATGATTATTGGCAAATTGATATCATCGATTCTGGCAGTGGTTTTGACGAGGAAAGCATTTCCTTGATTAACAAGCGCATTGCCGAAGCCTCTAGTAATCCTGGCATGCCCGACATGAAGATAGATGGTATGGGGCTACTAAATGTATACTTGCGCTGGAAATATTTTTGTAAAGATGATATTATCTTTTCGTATGGAAACACAGCTACCGGCCATGGCATCGTGTCACTTGGTCGCAAACATGCTTCAAACTCTGATAACCATTCATTAGAAAATGAGGGAAATGATGGATAATACAAATTATACAGTTGTCGTCGCCGAAGACGAAGAATTGTTGTTGAAAAATTTAATTCAAAAAATAGAGAAAACTAACCTAGGCTTTTCAGTAGTTGGCTTCGCTAGGACTGGGATAGACGCTTATGAAATAGTCAAAAAGTACTCTCCTGATTTACTAGTTACGGATATCAAAATGCCTATCTTAACCGGCATTGAATTGATCGATAAAGTCCGCAATCATTATCCACATACTCATTTTATTATCACTAGCGGTTTTTCTGACTTCTCCTATGCCAAAAGTGCCATTCGTTTTCAAGTTAGCGATTATTTGCTAAAACCGATTGACTCTGATGAACTATATAACGCTTTGAAAAATATTCGTGACCAGTTAGAGATTAACCGTAAAGAATATGAGGACATCTTTCCTAGTAATATGACCAAAAAGCCGCCCTCTGATATTGCTGAAACAATCAAAGAATACCTGCTTCATAATTTTACAAAGGATATTAATTTGAATTTGATTGCCAAAAACATGAGTTATAGTTCCAGTTACTTGACCAAGATTTTTCAGCAAATTTATGATACCACCCCTTCTAAGTACATCATATTTTTGCGAATTAATAAGGCCAAACATTTACTCAATCATAATCCCGAACTTTCGATTCGCCAGATTGGTGAATTGGTTGGCTATCCCGATCAAAGCTACTTTAGTCGCATTTTCAAAAAACATACAGGAGTTAGTCCTTTCGATTACCGTGAATAAAGTTAGTTGCAAAAAGTGAAAAAAAAAAGTGAGAAAGTCAATGGACACTCTCACTTTTTTGTGGTTAAAATTAAAGCATAATCAATATTCGTAAACTGACAAGCTAAAGAAGTGGAGGTGCTTTATGAAATATAAAAAGAATTGGAAAGAAACTCAAGCAAAGTTCAGAAATTACTGGAAACGCCAAAATACAGGGCGTCCGCTAATGATTGTCGTGGCAGAAAAGGATGATGCCGAACCACTTCCTGCTGATTTAGTGTCTGTGGATATGGACGATAATTATAAAAATGCTGAGCGAATGGTCGCAAGATATCGCCATTTCTGTGAAAATCATGAGTTCTTGGCGGAAAGTTTTCCTAACATGAGTGCCGATTTCGGACCTGGCTCCGTTGCCGCTTACTTAGGTTCGGATATCGAATTTCGTCCTGACACCATTTGGTTCACTGAAGCAGTTGACGATTGGGAGTCTGCACCAAAGCTTGTCTTTGACCCCGAAAATGAATGGTTCAAACGCCATATAAAACTATTTCAAGATGTCCATAGGATGGCTGATGGTGATTTCTTGATTCCCATTCCTGATTTGATGGAAAACATCGATGTTTTGGTCTCTTTGCGTGGTGGGCAAAATACTATTTATGACTTAATAGATGAGCCTGAACTTGTTGAAGAACGTATTCAAGAAGTTAGCGATGTTTATTTTGAATATTACAATCGTTTTTACGATATTATCAAGGACCCTACTGATGATTCATGTGCCTATACAGTTTTCCAAATCTGGGGCGAAGGTAAGACCTGCAAGCTGCAGTGTGATTTCTCCGCTTTGATGTCGCCAACACAATTCCATGACTTCATCAAAGAGCCTCTTAGAGCCCAGGCCAAACAGCTCGATAATGTTCTTTATCACCTTGATGGTCCCGACGCAATCAAACATTTAGATGCCGTTTTGGAAGTCGAAGAAATTGATTCTTTGCAGTGGACCAGTGGTGACTATGGCCCTGATGGAGCATTAGAAGAATGGTATGAAATCTACGATAAAGCTAGAAGCGCTGGCAAAGCACTCTGGATTAAAATTTATAGCGGTGACCTAGATGATTGGATTAAAGGTGTAGATAAATTGGTTGCGCGTTATGGCTCACATAGCATGCTCTTGTACTTTGATGTTATGCCTAAACCTGATGCTAAAAAACTTTTGGAGCACGCCGAAAAATATTGGAGTGATGTCGAGGGAACTTTTACTTGCTAAAGCTATATAATTAAAATAGTGCAACAAAAAAGTGTTTTAACGTCTATTCGTTAAAACACTTTTTTGAGTGACTCCTACGGGAATCGAACCCGTGTTACCGCCGTGAAAGGGCGGTGTCTTGACCGCTTGACCAAGGAGCCTTAGTTATAGCACTTATCAACCGGACCTTGGTCGGTTACGTGCGATACACGTCACAGCACTTAATGAAAACGAGCCATGCGACGTTTGAATTTAGTACCTGGGACGACTTGAATGTGAATTATCTTAACTCCCCCAGCTGGACTTGAACCAGCGACACTGCGGTTAACAGCCGCATGCTCTACCGACTGAGCTATGGAGGACTACTATTAGCACTTAGATACCGTACTTTGATATCTTACGTGCGATGTGTGTCACAGCACTTGGCGAGGTGTTTTCGAGCCTAGTATCTGGGACCCTGCCTGTCTTAGAACTAACGTTATATATACCTTCAAAACCACATATGTGAAATTATAAACATCTTTGAGCGATTTAACCATTTTTACACCTTGCTTTAGCAGCGTCAAGCTTCGCTTGATTTGATTGTTCGATTTGCTAAATTCGAGCTACGTCTTTGACTTGCTCTCATTAAGCTCCCTCGAACGACCTGCTCACTAAGCGCAAACTTCGTCTACGCCTCGTTCTTGCTAAGTGTTTTAGGTCAAACCCTCGACCGATTAGTAACAGTCAGCTCCATACATTACTGCACTTCCACCTCTGCCCTATCTACCTCGTCGTCTTCAAGGGGTCTTACTTCTT
>JGI994J12354_10002197_pt1 | contig 19218 bp, 14 predicted proteins | sample IntmicLarv3ML3BL_FD_12354 | JGI IMG/M metagenome (IMG submission 12354)
GTTGACGGACTGAAGGACAGACGGACATTGACCGTTCCCGCCGCCGAGGCTGTCATAATATTTATTGAAATAAGCAGCACAATAAAAGCAATTGCCGTACAGATACTACGTTTCATGTTTTTTTCTCCCTATCTTAAATTCTCAATACCGAGGATATGACGTTTCATCACAAGCAAATCAAGCGCATTTACATTTCCGTCGCCGTTAACATCCGCCGCCTGTTTATTAGCTGCCGTGAATGTTTCAATGCCGAGTATGCCTCGTTTCAGCTTGAGCAAGCCAAGTGCATTGACCGCGCCGCTGCCGATAAGATCGCCTTTTATGATGACGGTCAGGGTTTGCTTGACAGTGCTTCCGTCCATCAATTTAACAGTCATGCCTGTGCCGAGCTTTGTGCTGCCGCTGATTTCGGTACTTCCGTTAAATACCTTGATATATTGCCGCTCATTAAGACTGTTAAGCAGCTGAGTAACAGTAGCGCCGGGCAGCAATTTGCTGATATATCCTCCGGAAACGGCATATGTTCCGGAGGTAACGGTGTCAGGGACGCGTGAGTTGACTGTTACTGTGAAGGCCGCGGATTTTCCGCCGTATTCGACGGTCACTGTTTTGGTGCCTGCGGTCGTGAAATCGTATCTTGTCGTTAGTCCTGTGCTGATAACCGCGCTTGTGCCGTTGTCGTAATAGACTGTCACTGCCATACCGGATGTGTTAAGACTTTCGCCTGTGAGATAGGTTTGCTTGGTGGGCTTGGTTGTGACGGCGATGCTTGTGAGGGTTTTAGCATTGACCGTCACCGTGAATGTATCTGTTTGCCCCTGATAAGTAACCGTGATCGTTTTAACTCCCGGAGTGGAGCTGTAACCGGTCACCGAATCGGGAGTGACAACCGCGTTTGTGCCGTTGTTGTAATAGGCTGTCACAACCATACCGGTCTGACTGAAGCTGTCGCCCTCAAGATAAGTTAATTTTGTAGGCTTTGTTGTTACCTTAATGCTTGTCAGTGATTTGGCATTGACTGTCACGACAAAGCTTCCGGGCTTTCCCTGGTAGTAAACGGTAATGGATTTTTGACCCGGCGCAGAATCATATCCGTTCACCGAGTCGGGCGTGACAACGGCGGTTGTACCGTTATTATAATAGGCGGTCACAATCATACCGGACGTATCAAGAGCCTCGCCCTCAAAATAGGTCAGCTTGGTGGGCTTTGTCGTGACGCCGATACTTAACAGCGTCTTGGCATTAACTGTTACGGTAAATGTATCGGTCTGCCCTTGATAAGTAACCGTAATCGTTTTAACTCCCGGAGTGGAGCTGTAACCGGTCACCGAATCGGGCGTGATCACAGCATTTGTGCCGTTGTTGTAGTAGGCTGTTACTACCATGCCTGTTTGACTGAAGCTGTCGCCCTCAAGATAAGTTAATTTTGTAGGTTTTGTTGTTACCTTAATACCTGTCAGTGATTTTGCGGTGACGGTTACAGTGAATGTGCGGACATGTCCAAGATAGGTAACCTCAATTGTCTTTGTTCCCGGTGTTGAGGTGTATCCGTTAACGTCGTAAGGATTGTTTCCTGTACGGTAAAGTGTTTCAGTTGTTCCATTATTATAATGGGCTGTAACAGTCATTCCGGTAATATCCAATTCATCGCCCTCTAAATAGACACTTTTATTCGGCGGTGTAACTGTAATAGAAGTCAGAATGCGATGGCTAACTGTAATGCTGAATTCCGCAATTTTCCCTTGATAGTTTAGTACAATAAAAGGCTCACCCCATGTTGTGTCACCTGTAATTGTGCAGTCCTCAACAGAAATAGGCGATCGGTCACCGTTATCATATATGGCGGTTAATTCTAATCCGGAAAGGTCAAGCGTGTCGCCTTCAAAATACACTCTTTTTGTCGGATATTTTGTTATCTCAATCATGTGCAAAGATTTTGGAACGACCGTTATTTCAAAAGTGTCTGTGAAGCCTTTATAATTTACTGTTATTGTATGTGTTCCCACTTCTGTGCTGTATCCGGAAATTGTACAGCTCTGAGGCTCAATGTGCTCGGAAGTGCCATTGTTGTAATAGGCTGTGATAACCGTAAGATGCATGATATCATTGTAATAGGTAGAAATCCCCTCAATGAGCGGATAGGGAAACGGCGGAGGGGTGACAGTGATTCGAGTGAGTGTTTTTGCATTGACCGTCACGCTAAAGGTGTCGGACTGCCCCTGATAGGTAACCGTGATTGTTTTAACGCCCGGCGTGGAGCTGTAGCCGGTTACCGAATCCGGCGTGACCACAGCGTTTGTGCCGTTGTTGTAATAAGCGGTCACAACCATACCGGTTTGGCTAAAGCTTTCGCCCTCAAGATAAGTGAGCTTTGTGGGCTTGGTTGTTACCTTAATGCTTGTTAGTGATTTGGCGGTAACAGTCACGGTGAAAGTGTCGATTTTTCCTTGATACGTAACCGTAATTGTTTTAACCCCCGGTGTGGAGCTGTAGCCGGTTACCGAATCGGGCGTGACCACAGCATTTGTGCCGTTGTTGTAATAGGCAGTCACAATCATACCGGTTTGGTTAAAGCTATCGCCCTCAAGATAAGTAAGCTTCGTGGGCTTTGTTGTTATCTTAATGCTCGTCAATGATTTTGCATTAACAGTCACGTTGAAAGTGTCGGTTTTTCCTTGATAAGTAACCGTAATGGTCTTAACGCCCGGTGTGGAGCTGTAGCCGGTCACCGAATCGGGCGTGACCACAGCGTTTGTGCCGTCGTTGTAGTAGGCGGTCACAACCATACCGGTTTGGCTAAAGCTATCTCCTTCAAGATAGGTCAGTTTTGTGGGCTTGGTTGTTACCTTAATGCTTGTTAGTGATTTGGCGGTAACAGTCACGGTGAAAGTGTCGGACTGCCCCTGATAGGTAACCGTGATTGTTTTAACGCCCGGCGTGGAATCATATCCTGTCACCGAATCTGGCGTGACCACAACATTTGTGCCGTTGTTGTAATAGGCAGTCACAATCATACCGGTTTGGTTAAAGCTATCGCCCTCAAGATAAGTAAGCTTCGTGGGCTTTGTTGTTATCTTAATGCTCGTCAATGATTTTGCATTAACAGTCACGTTGAAAGTGTCGATTTTTCCTTGATACGTAACCGTAATTGTTTTAACTCCCGGCGTGGAGCTGGAGCTATAGCCTGTTACCGAATCTGGCGTTACCACAGCGTTGGTTCCGTTGTTGTAATAAGCGGTAACCACCATGCCAGTAGGGTCAAAAACATTCCCCTCAAAATAGGATGTTTTAGTCGGCGGTTTGGTAACCGCTATTGAGGTAATTGACTTGGGTATAACATGAACCGTAAAATAATCCTTACTTATTTTACCATCGTAATTCAGATAAATTTTATGTTCACCTATCTCGTGTTGGTTAAATGATTTTATCATTTCTGCTTTTAAATCAACCGTTGTAAAAAACCCATCGTCATAGGTTAATTTAACCTTGCCACCAGTTAAATCCACATCTAATCCTTCTATTATTTCTGTTGAATCAGGATTTGAAATTAGCGAAAAAGACTCAATCTTCCCCATTTTATTAGTAGATAATTGAGGATAAGAATAGGTATAATATTTATCTGTTTCCCAAATGTTATTAAAATCGAACCCGTCATAAGAGTTTTTGTTTTTCATTTGTTCTTGGGAAAGCATAGTACCTATATTATTTCCGTCAATGGGAATTAAGTCAATTTCATTCAAGTAATAACAATTATTAGTTTGTGGATTTCCATATTGATATCCGGTAATTGCACCCACATAGGCGGGAGCAAACTGCGAAGCATAAGAACTAACATTTCCGACATTGTAGCTATTGCTAAGTATTCCGGTGGTGTTATATCCAATGATTCCTCCAGCTGTGGATAACTTATATAAAGAGGAGGCAGAAACAATACCTATGTTATAGCAATTCTTTATTTCGCATGTATACATATCACCAGAATGATGCCCTACAATGCCACCCGCTACAGCATCATTGTAGGGAGAATCTGAAACGGCCAATACTGTGCCGATGTTATAACAAGAAATAACGTTAGATCCACTGCCCATTATACCGCCAACCACTCTATCACCGGTTATTTTGCCTGAATTGAAACAATTTTTGATATAGACACCTTCTCCTACAATACCCCCGACAGAATAAGTCCCAAACACTTCACTATTATTAGAACAATTTCGTATGAAACCATTGCTATACCATAAAATGCGCCCCGAAATCCCTCCAGAAATCATACCGTTTACCTTTCCGTTTTTTACGTGACAATTCTCAATATATCCTTGATTGTCTCCTGCAACAGCACCGACGTATATGTTAGCTGTTATATCTACATTCGTAAGCACTAGATTGCGTATAATTCCTTTATTTACTCCAAACAAACCGGCACAACTATCTGTTTCCCTTATTTCATTTGTTTTAATTCCTTGAATTACATGGTTATTTCCGTCAAAAACCCCAAAAAACATGTTTGATTTCGCACCAAGCGGTATCCAGCCGAAGTTATCGTTATGATATATGCCGCCTTCCTCAAAATCTGCTGGCTCAAATATAATATCGGAAATTAGTCGGAAATATGCATTGGCATAATGTCTTACATTGTCTAAATGATTCTTCGTGGATATAAGATAGGGAGCATAAACCAAACCGTTCCCACCGGCAAATTGGACAATGTTTTGAGGAATCGCCCTGTGTGGTACCGTAATTAAAGTTGGAAATGGATAAGTATCATTTTCGGCAAATTCCCACACGGTGTTAAAATCAAAACCAATAAAAGTTTCTCTTTTTTTCATATCGTCAAAGCTACATGCGGTGCCTGAGTTGTCTTTTTTATAATTCAAATAATAACAGTTTGTGATTGTTCCATTTGTTCCGTTTGCAATTTCAGTATCGATCACCATATAGGTCGACGTTCCAATATTGTAGCAGTTATATATTGCTCCATTATTATAACCTGCTATACCGCTACCGCCATCTATGTTGCCGGCATTATAACAGTTAAAGATTGTACCGCAATTGGCACCTGTTATACCGCCGTTTTTGTCTAAATATGTATCTTGATCAAATGTTATTATCCCTGTATGATAACTATTTATAATAGTTCCGAAATTATACGCAACTACCCCTCCTGTATAGGCTACAGTATGATTATAGATAATACAATTTTTAACTATACCAACATTCTTAACTATACCTTGATTGCATCCAAATAAACCGGCATATATGTGGTTTTTTATCTTTAGTCCAGATACAATATACCCATTGCCATCGAAAACGCCGGAAAAACAACGTGACAAATCATCACCTATAGGTGTCCATCCTTTATCGTTATTATAATATTCGCCGCCTTCTTGGAAATCAACCTCTGAAAATTCAATATCATTGATAAGTCGAAAAGAAGCGAAAGGATATAGGCGGATATTGTTAAGTTGTTTTTTGTTGCTCACAAGAAATGGGGTATCAATAAATCCGTTTCCGCCTGAAAAATCCGTATGATTTTCATCAGTTGCTATGTGTTTAAGACCTCTCAATTCAGGGTAAGAAAACGCACCATATTTGTCTATTCTCCAAGTGTTTTCAAAATCAAAGCCAGCATAAGTGATTTGCTCTTGCATCTGCTCTGGTGTGCATCCAATACCCCAGTCGTTTCCGGTTGCCGTATCTGTCCTATAATAACTTCCAACGATAGACGTATTATTAATGTTTTCTGCATCGCCAATAATCCCTCCTTCGCTACTATACGGCGAAAAGGATGTTGATAAAGCAGTAATCCAGCCAATATTATAGCAATTAGAAATAAAACTAGATGAACCTTTTCCTACAATGCCACCCACATATACGCTTGCTCGAGTTGTTGATGCAACAGAACCAACATTATAACAATCATAAATTAATCCCCAATTATCGAACCCAATTATTCCACCAGCGCATGAGGAGGAATACGAATACTGCCCTAAAACGAACAATGATGTGTAAACATTTCCTGCATTATAACAACTGCGAATTGTTCCATTAGAATTTCTTCCTGAAATCCCACCTGCGGTAGATTCTAAGTTGCTAGGATACTCAATATTGCAGCGGAAACTAATAATTCCTGTATTGTAACAAAAACTAATAATTCCTGTAGATTGGTTATTTCCCACTATGCCTCCGGCACTACCACTAATGCTTTCTATCGTTCCAGCATTATTAGAGTAACTGACAATCCCCTCGTTATTTCCAACAATCCCAGCAATATAGAAATTGAAAAGCTCATATGATGATTGGACATATCCGGTGTTCTGACAGCCTATAACGCCAGCATATGGGGCGTTATGACCAACAATTCCTCCTGCATATCCTTGGCGAATATTGATAATTCCATTGTTTTTACAACCGCTGATATTTCCGGAAGATTGATTATATCCTGAAATACCGCCAACATAAGTCGAAGCGTTATAGGAAGGAGATGTCAATGATATTTCATTTTGGCAATTTTTAATAATCCCGGAAGAAAAATTATATCCCGCGATACCGCCCATGTAAAAAACATAAGAAGAGGAACTCACAGATAACGAAAAAGAACCTGAAAGACTAATATTTTGAATAAAACCTTTGTTATAACCAAATAATCCGATGTATGTTCTTCCGCTTGATGATGAAACAGAAATTATTAAGTTTTTAATTTCGTGTTCGCCACCATCAAATGTACCGGTAAATGCGTTGTTTTCATCAGCCCCGATTGGTCGCCAGCCAGATCCGCCATTAAAAAAGGCTCCTCCTGACTTGAAATCAGTACTGTCAAACTCAATATCATCTACCATTAAAAAATGTGCGCTTAAATAATTGCGAACATTGTTTAAGTGTTGTTTGGTCGAAATAAGATATGGGTCGTTTTCTATTCCGGCACCGCCTAAAAACTCTGAAGTATCCGCCGATGCAAATTGAATAGGCATTATACTCAAAATCAGGGCAAAGGCGAGCATGAAAGCAATGATTTTTTTGTTAGTTTTCATCTTGTTCTCCTCTTTTTTCAATTGATTTTTCAATCATCTGATGGATTGTTTCATAAGCAGAAAGATAGTCCCCATCCTTAACTTCGACATCCTTACATTTAACATGAAGATTTTCAAGCAGATTTTTGTATTTGTATTTGGAGTTGTAAATCACAATGCGATTTTTCATAATATTTCGCAATCCGCTGTCGTTTGTGTGATACAAATATGCACGATATGTCAGAAGCCACCAAAGGTCGATTTCGCAAGGAGCAAGACCTAACCCCACAATGTAAACATCATGAGTGAAAAACAAGTTTAACCACGATGGTTTTTCTTGTTCCGTTTTACCGTCTTTATTTATCTTAGGAGGTCTTAGAGTAACTGCATTCCCATCAAAACGCTTGCTCACTTTTTGTTCTGCACGCAAATACTCTCGCATTTTTGTGAGATATCCGACATAATGCTCATAACCAAGGCACAATGTTGAAGGGTATTTTGCTTCACCGTGAATATGATGAAAGCACTTGCGGTCTAATTCTATTTTCCTGTGAAGACTGTATTTCGTTTCTTCGCCGCTGGTTTTAGAGGGGCGGTTAAAATCATTTTCATATGCGCGTTCAAGTATATAATCGTAATTCGTTGTTAAAATATGATTCACCGGCAAAGAAACATACATTTTATGTAAATCATCTTTTCTTAAGGTTTGGGAAACGAGTTGTTCAGCTACTTTCTTTTTTAATTCATCGTAAATTTTATCTGAAGGGTCAATTCGTTTTGCTAAAATTTGATTTACAAGACCTTCAAATTCAAGAGGAAATGGATTGCAATTGCAAAATTCAACATCGTTCTTATCAGCAATGCCTTTCAGCATATTTTCCCATGAATTAGATTTGTTATAACAGAGATTCAAGCCGTTCCCAATTAAAATTGCTGCTTTAATTTTTTTCACCTCTCACTTGATTTGATCTTTATTCTTAATAGCGTTTTTAAGCATATGAGATTTTAGCGTGCCAAATCTTCCGCTCCCAATCCAGCCTTTGGTTTTAAAACTAACGCCTCGTCTGCTCTTTCCATCGGTGGGACAGTGAAAAAGATAGAAGTCTATAATCTTTTGAAAATTCGAATTGTTATAAGCGATCTTTGTTGAAAAATCTTTTTGATATGTGCATTCATTCTTCTTGCCAATGATAATCGCCCCCATACAATTATATTAACCATTCTAAAAAGGTCTACCTTTTTAGAGAAGCCAATTTTGGATTCAATTTTGCAAAAATCAGTCGAATATTTTCTCTTTCTGACTAAAAGCTCTTGATTTTCCCGGTTTTCTCTGATAAAATATACAAATAAAACTCGCTCTAAAAAGGTAGACCTTTTTAGAGTGGGTTTTGTCATTTTTTATGTGTCAGCCGCCACGAGGAAAGCCTGTTGTAAAAGGTCGCTTCGCATATGCCTCCGCACTGTTTCAGTACTTTTGAGAGCGGTATCTGTTTTTTCTCCCACTGTTTGACCAACGTTCCGAAAGTATCTGGCATTTTCTTGACAGGTCTGCCCATATGTACACCCCTTGCTTTAGCCGCCGCACGATGCTCGACCCTCCGGCAGTCGGAAGAAAAATGAAAAAGCTGCTGAAACGCGCAAAAATAGACGAGATTAGATTTCATGATCTTCGGCACACATTCGCTACACTTTCGCTCCAAAACGGCGTGGACATAAAAACATTGAGCAACATCCTCGGACATTACTCAGCCGGATTTACTTTAGACACGTACATGCACGTCACAACGCAGATGCAAGAGGATGCAGCGAATAAAATCGGTGGGTTTATGGATGGTGTGAAATAGAATTGATTTTTTCTATACGAAATGATATCATAGCATCAAGTTGCAGATTTTTATTTGCGAAAGAAAGATGGGGATACAGTGTGATTTTTGAACAATTTTTAAACCAGTTATCAAAATATGGTGTTGCAAAATTAGAGTCTCCAATATTTTATACATTTCCAATTGGCATACGATTTAAAATTGCAATATCCCATCCTTATAATATAGCAGGTATTCTCAAAAAATCATTCGTTGATGAATGCGTTGACAGAGCAGAATCCATATTTAAATCATTGGATTTTAGCGGTGACGTTCTTATGGTTTTTAATGCTGATAAGTCAGAAAGAAATGCAATAAATACATTCACAGAATGCTTTTCAGGTCAATATGATAAAGAGGTTATTGAGATAACCGATGTTGATGATGAAAGTAATGAATACCAATATGAGCGATTTTTCTTTAAATTAAAAACGGAACAATTATTAATTAAAAAACTATTTAAACTAATAGTTGAAGCTGATTTTGGAGGTATTCTAAGTTTTAATTCTGCTATATATATTTTTGATCTCGAAAAAGAGATTATGTTCCATTTATATGATGATAGAGGTTTGGATGTTGTTTCATCAAATAAAAAAGCTTTAATGCCAATCTATTCGCAATTTCATGATTGGATTCTTCCATATGATGTCGAGAAAATTGATAAATTATTCAATTCTTCAGAATGAGCGTTTTATCGGTAAATGTATTAAAAGCAAGAATTACAATATATATTTTTTCCAAAAATATCCCGTATGGGTCAAACATGGGTCAAGGACAAAATTTCGGCGTTCTTCGGAGCGCCGTTTTTGCTTGCGAAAAATGAAAAAATCAACGAATAATTTCAAAAAAGTTATGGGTCAAAGAGTAAAAACATGGGTCGGGAAACAGTTGCTGGAGCAAAAAGAAAATCCTTGAAAACAACGCTATATCAACGGTTTTCAAGGATTTTTGGTCGGGATGACAGGATTCGAACCTGCGGCATCTTGGTCCCAAACCAAGCGCGATACCAAACTTCGCCACATCCCGATAGTATTCAATTTTTGCCGTGTTAAGTTCATTTTGTGATGGGTGCAGCCTGCTCCCGAACCAAGCGTAGAATCAAATCGTAAAATAAATATATCTGAATGCAAGAAGAATGTCCGAATAACAGCAGTTGAAAAACACTCCGGCAATCAGTATAGAATAAATCAACCTAAATTGCAAGTGTTTTTACGTGTTTTTTTATGTTGGTAAATTGCAAAAGTAAAATCCAGAGTAGAAAGGGGTGGGTGGAAGTTAGTATTGCAGTAAATTCCGTATATGGAATTGCAAGAATAAAATCCGGAGTTCATAATGATTGAGTGCCGCCGTGCGGAGGCGAGCATTATGAAACGCAAACAAAAACACGATAACACACACCTAAGCATTCCTTGTTTGAGGTTGACAGTAACGGCTTTTTACGGTTGAACATTTTTTACTGCGACCCAATGCAGTCTGCTCAAAAACCTCATGCAGAGAACAATCATAACTATGTCCGTGATATTATCCCAAACGGCTTTCCTATGGGAAGCCTAACCCAATCACACATAGCATTGATGTTTTCTCACATCAACTCCACCCCGCGCCGCTCTTTAGCTAACAAAACACCATTCGATTTATTTATTTTCTTTTATGGCGAAAATACAGCGAATCTGCTCGGGATAACCCACATTATCCCTGACGAAGTAATCCTAAAAATTGCATTGTTTTTATCTTCCCGCTGCGCGTATAAATGCGGCAATGTTCTCAGGCGGTGTGCCCGCCTGGACAGCGTGGGATGGAGCTGCGATATATCCGCCGTTTTGTCCGAGCACTTTTATGCGTGAAGCTACTTCGTTTTCTACGTCCTGCGGTGTTCCGAAGGGCAGGGTGCTTTGTACGCTTATGCCTCCGTGGAAGCAAAGACGGTCACCATAGAGTTTTTTCATATCTATCGGATTCATGTCTTTTGCGTCAAACTGGATTGCTTCAAGAATATCAATTCCCATATCTGTAAGACCGGGCAAAAAATCCATAATTGCGCCGTCGGTGTGGTAAAGAATTTTTGCGCCGTATTCATGTATCTGCGAATTCATACGTGTGTGATGAGGCTTTATCAATTTCTCCCAGACATCAACAGAAATCAGCGGAGCCTCCTGCTGGCCGAGGTCATCGGCGGTAAAGATTGTGTCAACCATGCCTTTGGCGGATTCCAGAATGCGGACATTAAATTCTATGTAGAAATCGGTGATACGGCGCATAATTTCGAATGCCAGCTCAGGCTCGGTTAAAAGGTCAACAAGCATTTGCTCGTATCCCCGGAGATACCATGCTGTTTCAAAAATATTTCCGGTACCGGTTCTTATAAAGTATTCGTTTCCGGTGTTTACTGCCTGTATTTTCCCGGGAATATTTGTATAATCATACCAGTCAGCGGATGGCCAGAGGTAATCATTCAGCTCTGAAATATCTTTTATTTCAGCCAGTGGATTACGGGAAATTTCATCATAGCTTCCGCGTCCATAGCTGAATTCTTTGCGCTCAATTCCCCAAATGTCCACGGATTTACCGTTTGTGCGGTATATATTCCGTTTCTTTGGACCTATGAAATCGGCATCGACAGAGCGTATATCACTTAGACTTGTGAGGTATTCTGATGTTTGAGAAATGTAACTGTGCCCCATGTAATGCTGAAAGTCAATGAGAGCAGGAGGCTGAAGTCCGAATCCCCAGCTGAAGGGAGTCAAATCGGTTGAGTGGTGCGAGAGAGCCAGAGAAACACGTTCTTTGGATGTAATTTCGGGTTTATTCATTATCCATCGCCTCTTAATTATGATATTTTATCAGTTTGATTTTATCAAGCAGATATGATTTTGGCTAAGGATTATTCAGAGAAAACATGTGGACAAAAACGACCAAACGAGGAAAAAACCACAAAATATAGTAAAAAAATTAAAAATCAGCATGAAAAAGTCTTGTAAAATTTGGATTACTGTGATAAAATTGTGGAGATTAGTAGGAAAGAAGGGGAAATGATTGCAAAAGCTGGTTTACTTGAGCAACAAAGGCTCCTTTTCAAAGGAGCTGTCAGACGCAGTCTGACTGAGGATTGTAAAATATGAACGAAAAATTTCTGAAAAGAAATAAAGACCTCAATCCCCTTTCCCGAAATCTCAGAAAAAATATGACTAAACAGGAAAATCATCTGTGGTATGATTTTCTAAAGAAGCAACCGCAACAGTTTTACCGTCAGCGAATCATCGGACAATATATTGTTGACTTTTATTGCGACAAGGCAAAACTTGTTATTGAACTTGATGGTTCTCAGCATTATAATGAAACAAATGCTGAATATGATCTGGAAAGAACAAAATATCTGAACGAATTGAATTTGACGGTGCTGCGCTTTTCTAATTTTGATGTCGATAGAAACTTTGAAGGGGTTTGTGCCGCGATAGAACGGGCAATCCTCAGTCAGCTTCGCTGACAGCTCCTTTAAAAAGGAGCCTTAAAATTATGCTGCTGTGGCTCAGCTGTGTAGAGTTGCTCTACCAGCCTAAACCTATAGCTATCGCAAACAGATTCCTTTTACGGTAACAATCCCAATATTATGCTGCTGTGGCTCAGCTGGTAGAGCAGCGCATTCGTAATGCGCAGGTCAGCGGTTCAAATCCGCTCAGCAGCTCCATTGTCCATTATCGTTAAAATAAATCATTAAACACCGGAAACAAACCGGTGCTATGAATCAAAGGAGAGGTCGTAAAAATGCCAAAGGAGATCATCTTTAAAAAATCTGTTGTTGGCGGTTTCAACAGGGATGATGTAACACGTTACATCGACACACTTATGCAGACATCGAACGAAACGCAGACTTCCTTAAAAATGCAAATAAACCACCTTACCGTTACGCGCGACAATCTCGAAAAAAAGCTTGCAAGTTTTGAGGACAGGCTTTCTCTTGCAGAAAAACAGCTTGAACAAAAACAGCAAAGAATCAATGAGGTTGCGCAGTCAGAGGAGCAGGTTCAGAAAGAGCTTGGACTGGCTTGCAGAAAGCTTGAAAAGACTCAGCATGATTTGAGCGAGCGCGAGGCGGAGATATTTGCCAAGGCGAAGCAGTACCGTGAGCTTGAGGGTAAGGTTGAGATTTTCAAAGAGCGCAGTGAGCGTTATGAGCAGATTACTGCAAGCATCGGCGAGGTTATGCTTACAGCAAAAACTCATGCGGAAAAAACCGTAACAGAGGCAAACAAGGTTGCCCAAAGAATACTTACAACCGCTAAAAACGAGGGGAAGACGATTACGACAGAGACCTTTGAGGTTGTTGACGGTATGCGCGGACAGCTTGAAATATTCAAGGAAGAAATCGACACACTACGTACCGCTCTTAATCAGACGATAGCTACCGCCGAAAACCGAATCGGAAAGATTTATGACGCTGTCGATATAACAATCAACCGTCTTGACAATTGCCGCGAGGAGTTTGACGACAAGATTAATCAGGCTGTCGCAAAATTTGCCCGGGATCCGATTGATATTTCTGCTTCCGTTAATAATGTGCCGGCAGATGATTCCGATGATTACGAAGAAACTGTATTGAAAGCGCGAGGCTGATGCATTTACACACCACAGAATTAAAACAGAATATTCCAAACCTTTATAAAGGTCAAAGAATTTTGTTGAGCGGTACTGTCTTTACAGCGAGAGATGCCGCTCACAAACGTCTTTACGGGCTGATTGATGAGGGCAAACCGCTTCCGTTTCCGATAAAGGATTCGGTAATATATTATGCGGGACCGACAGCTGCTCCGAAGGGACTGGCAATCGGAGCATGTGGACCGACTACCTCGGGCAGGATGGATAGATATACTCCTGAGCTGCTTGATATGGGGCTTGCCGCGATGATAGGCAAGGGACAGCGAAGTGCAGAGGTCACAGCCTCGGTGATGAAAAATTGCGCCGTTTATTTTTGCGCTGTAGGAGGTGCGGGCGCTTTGTACGCAAAGTGTGTGCTGTCATCAGAGGTTGTTGCATTTGAGGATTTGCAGTGCGAATCGGTGAAGCGTTTGGAGATTAAGGATTTCCCCTTAACCGTTGCTATTGACTGTTATGGAGGAAATCTTTTTCAAGAAGCCAGAGACGAGAAGCCAGAGGCCGGATGATTGTAAAAAGAGTCACAAATGATGTTCTGGCTTCCGACCTCTCGTTTTTGGATTCTGTACAAGGAAAGGAGTTCCGACATGAAAAAACTAATCCCCCTTTTACTATCCGCCATGTTTTTATTCAGCGGATGCTCCTTTGGAACAATCAGCGTTGATGAGCTTATGCGTCCGCCGAAGCCGGTTGGCGAAAACGGTAAAATACAGGAGGCTCTTGAAAAAAAACTTGGTACCGATATAACCCTTAAATATCCAAAGACGGGAGAATACCGTACCGCTTATGTCGAATGCAATATCGACGGTGATTACGAGAATGAGGTTATTGTTTTTTATAAAAAGAATGCCGAGGTTTCGGGTATTAGGTTTAATATCATAGATAAAGTCGGCGATGACTGGGTTTCTGCCGGCGACAGCGAAGGCGAAGGCACAGACGTTGACAAGGTCATTATAGCCGACCTTAACAATGACGGAATAAACGAGATTGTTATAGGATGGAATACCGTCAGTACAAAGGATAAAAATGTTTCGATTTACAGTTATACTCCGGGGCTTGGATATGAATCGTGTATCGGAAAACGGTTTTCCGAGATGTATACCGTTATGGAAATTATGGATTTCATGGGTGACGGAACGCAGCAGATTATGACTGTTTTACTGAACACCGCGATGACAACTTCATCGGCAAGTCTTTTAAAATTGGACGAATCCGGAGTTACCCTTGTCGGAAAAGTAAGCCTTGACGGAAATGTTTCATCCTACTCAAATATAATAAAAGGGAAAATCAACAATTCGATAAACGCGATTTATCTTGACGGATATAAGGGTGCAAATGTTTTGATTACCGAGATTGTTTATTATAACGGAACTGCGCTGACTGCCCCTCTTTATGACGAAATGGAAAAAAGTACCACCATAACATTGCGTGAGACAGCGACTCTTTCAATGGATATAGATTCGGACGGTAATATCGAAATTCCGCTGCCTGTTGTGCTTCCGGGCTATGAACAAATGGCTCCTGCCGACCAGATGAGGATGTCAAACTGGTATATTTTCACGGGTAAGGGACTTGAAAAAAAATTAAGCACTGTGAACAACATAAATGACGGATACTATTTTATGCTTCCTCCCGCGTGGGTAGGCAATGTTACAGTTATTAAATCAAATGCGGATCGCTCAATGACCTTTTTCGAATGGACAAAGGGACGAACAGATATTAAAGCTGACGCGCCGGGCAGGGAGCTTATGAAAATCAAGGTTTATCCCGAAACCGAGGCAAGCAAGGCGTACAGTGACGGATTTGTAAAAATATCGTCAAAAAACGGTCTGCTATACACATATAAGCTTGCAAACGAACCGGGGCAGTTTGAAATAAAAAGTGATACCGTTATCGGCGGTTTTATCATAATATGATATGAGTTATAAAAAAATGAGGTGTAAGTTTGAAACGTATATTGGTTGCTGAGGACGAGGATACAATAAGAGAATTTGTGGTTATTAACCTCAGGCGTGCCGGATATGAGGTTTTTGAAGCCGGTTCCGGAACCGAGGCGGTCAGCATATTTGACCGTGAAAACGGAAATTTTGATATCGCACTTCTTGATATTATGATGCCGGGCATGGACGGTTTTGCGGTTTGTCGCACACTTCGGGATAAAAGTCCTGTGCTTGGAATTATAATGCTTACCGCAAAGACACAGGAAATGGATAAGGTCAGCGGTCTTATGATGGGTGCCGACGATTATGTTACCAAGCCATTTTCTCCGTCCGAGCTGGTAGCGCGGGTTGACGCTCTTTACAGACGGCTTTCGCTTGCAGAAATTCGAAACGAAAACAACTTTCAGGACGGTATTACCTCAGGTGAGTTTGTTCTCAGTCTGCGAAGCCGCGTGCTTACTAAAAAAGGGCAGATTGTTGATTTGACGCAGGTCGAGTTCCAGATTATGGAGTATTTTTTCTCGAATCCGAATGTTGCTCTTGACCGTTCCGATATTCTTAACAAAATATGGGGAGAAGCGTATTTCGGCGAGGAAAAAATTGTCGACGTAAATATTCGCAGACTTCGTATGAAGATAGAGGATGAGCCGTCAAATCCTAAATATATTATTACCATTTGGGGGTTTGGCTACAAGTGGGTTTCGGAGTGATACCTTGATGCGATTATAATTTAGGAATTGCGACTAAGAATATTTTTCATAGTACAAGACGGACAATTGAGGAATACTGTTCGGGTTCTCCGAACTTCGAGATGCAACAAGCATCATCGAAAAGCCCTACCGGCTTCCGGCATTCTGATTGAGGACAACGCAGTAATGTGGAAAATATTCAGGCGCAAAACTAATTTATAATTGTGCCAAGGTATTAAAAGGAGGCTGTAAAATTGCCGTTTAAAATAAAAGGTATAACTCAAAGATGGCTTATAAATAGCCTGGGGCTTATTCTTGCCGTGTTGTTTGCGCTTGAAATAGGTCTTGCTTTGATTGTGCGTGTTTATTTTTACAACGGTGTTTCACAGGGCGTTACGTCGCGCGCAAGTCTTTTGGGTTCCTATTTAGGGCGCTACGTCAACGGTACAAGTGCCGAATTTGAGGCCGGAGCAAAGGAATTTGTTGAAAGCTTCTCCGAAAAAGAAAAAATGGAGGTTTCGGTTTACGACCGTTACGGTCATCTGGTTATTGATTCAAGCGGTTTTTTCAGGGATAAGGAAGAGGAAAAGCCCGACTATGAAATTGCGGTAACGCAGGGCAAGGACTACGGCGAGTGGGTCGGAAAGCTTTCATCAGGCGAAAATGTTATGGCGTTTACTACAAAGCTTGAAGCGTCGGACGGAAGCTATGCCGGAGCAATCAGATATGTAGTCTCCTTAACTCAGGTAAACCGTCAGATAGTCGTTTTTATAATGATACTTCTTGTCATAGGTCTGGCAATCATCTTTTTTGTTATGATGAGCGGCGGCTATTTTATAAATTCGATTGTAAATCCTGTGCGGAATATAGGTGCAACAGCGCGGAAGGTTGCGCAGGGAGATTTTGACATACGTCTTGAAAAGGTATATGATGATGAAATCGGTGATTTGTGCGATACCATAAATTATATGGCGGGTGAGCTTGCATCCTCCGAGGAGCTTAAAAATGACTTTATTTCGTCGGTTTCACACGAGCTTAGAACTCCGCTTACAGCGATAAAGGGCTGGGGCGAAACCCTTATGAGCTCGGGAACGTCAGATTCAGAAACTCTTGAAAAAGGGTTGAGTGTTATTGTGCGGGAAAGCGAGCGGCTTTCAGGAATTGTTGAGGAGCTTTTGGATTTTTCAAAAATGCAAAGCGGACATCTGTCCTACAAAATGGACAAAACAGATATTCTTGCAGAGCTTATGGAAGCTGTCGTTATGCTCAATGAACGTGCAAAAAGAGAAGATAAGCAGATTGTTTTTCAGGATGTCGAGGACTTGCCGATGGTTTACGGTGATAAAGACAGACTCAAACAGGTTTTCGTAAATGTTCTTGACAACGCGATTAAATACAGTGACCAGGGATGTACCGTAAGGGTTGAAGCCTTTGAAAGCGACGGATATATAAATGTAATTATCACCGACAACGGCATAGGCATTCCAAAGGAGGATTTGCCCAATGTTACCGAGAAATTCTACAAGGCAAGATCCTCGCGCAGGGGTTCGGGAATAGGTCTCGCGGTTGTCGAGGAAATAATAAGAAATCACAGCGGCTCGCTTGAAATTACAAGCGAGGAGGGCAAGGGAACGGTTGTAGCAATCAAGCTTGCCACCATGCAAAAAATTGATGAAGAGGAAACAAAAGATGAGTAAAGCAAAATTCACCTCCATAGGAGGTCAGGCGCTTATTGAAGGCGTTATGATGAGAAACGGTGCAAAAATAGGACTTTGTGTGCGCCAGCCGGATGAAGAAATATATAAAGAGGATATAGAGATAAAGCCGGTTTCTGATAAGTATAAAATACTTAAATGGCCGCTTCTTAGGGGCGTTTCGGGTTTTATAAGCTCGATGAAGCTTGGGTATAAAACGCTTATGATATCGGCGCAAAAATCAGGTCTTGACCTTGATGACGCAGAGCCTGAAACAAAATTCGAAAAATGGCTGATGGACAAGTTCGGAGACAAGCTTATGACGGTGGTTTCATCAATCGGAATGGTGCTTGGAGTGGCTTTGTCCTTCGGACTCTTTTTCTTTTTGCCGTCACTGTTACGAAACGGGTCACTGCATCTTATAAAATTAATCAGCGGACATGAAATGGCGGATACCGCAAGAAGCCTTTACACCTCGATTTTTGAAGGTATCATAAAGATTGTTATTTTTGTTATTTACCTTTTCCTTGTATCTAAGATGAAGGAAATGAGAAGGGTTTTTGAATATCACGGTGCAGAGCATAAAACAATTTTCTGTTATGAAAGCGGTCAGCCGCTTACCGTTGAGAATGTAAAAAGCAAAAAACGTTTTCATCCGCGCTGCGGCACAAGCTTTCTTGTTCTGATGATGTTTGTAGGCATGATAATATCCTTTACGATTGCACGGTTTACATCGGCGAACGAGAATGTTTATCTGTGGACGGCGATTAAAATTTTGACTGTTCCGGTAATAATGGGACTTGGGTATGAGGTTTTAAAGCTTGCCGGAAAATATGATAATATTTTTACAAGAATCATATCAGCGCCGGGGATGTGGGTTCAGAGGCTTACTACAAAGGAACCTGATGACAGCCAGATAGAGGTTGCAATAGCGTCGCTTGTGATGGTTCTTTCGGATGAGGACAAGGAACGGCTTGGGATACCGCTTGAAGAACCGGAAGTTGAAGAGACTAAAGAAATCGAAGTTGCAAGCGACGAGAATGTTGATACATATATGGAGACGGAACAATCATTGAAAGAAAATGCAAGCGCGGAAGGTAATGATGACACTTAAAGGAGCAATCTGAAAAATATGCTCAAAACTATATATGGGCAGATGCCTAATATATGCAACTTAAGAAAAATATTGTAGGGGCGAACTGTGTTCGCCTATCAATCTCACTCAATTAATTTAAAGCAATCTGAAGGCAACACAGTTCGCCCCTACTACTTTGTCCCAACTAAAACTTGACACACTTTCCCGCTGTCATTCTGGAGCGTAGCGAAGAATCCTTTCCCGAAGGGAAACGTTGTTTCTGCGCCTGTGGCGCAGAAAA
>JGI994J12354_10002198_pt1 | contig 19217 bp, 17 predicted proteins | sample IntmicLarv3ML3BL_FD_12354 | JGI IMG/M metagenome (IMG submission 12354)
CCAGCGTCGATGATACTTGGTGAGCAATTACCTGGAAAAGCAGACCATTGCCGGGAATAACAATAAAAAAGAGCCAATATATTATATATATATTGGCTCTTTTTTTGGAGCTTTACCTTTGATAAATGTAAGTTGGCTTTGAAATAATTGACAAAAGAGTGGACGCAATATATAATATTAATATGGTGAAACATTTTCTACTTTATTTGACGTTGATTCCATTTGTTATATTTATGTTTTCAGGATGTTTTAAACAACAATTTGATTTTACAGAAATACTCCAAACTGAGCTTGATAAATATAAAGAAAATGGCGCGTTATATATAAATGATGATAATAACTTACTGTCTCATTATGGGCAATTGGAAATTGAAGATGAGTTAGAGACTAAAATAATAGACTTGACCGCAAAGCAGTTGGAATATGAAGTATTATCAGTTAAGAATATTTCAGATAATACTGTTACAGTGAAATGTGAGATGTCTACCATTGATTTGAAAGTTTTGTTGACAGACGCGGAGAATAAATGGCAGAAGAAAATAGTAAGTATTGTTGCAAATAATAATACTGTTGGACAAGAAGGGTTTGATCATACCAGTGATATATTATCTTATCTTGAGAATTCAATTAATGGTAACGCACTAAGATTGAACCGAATCGTTGACATTTACTTTGTAAAACAAGATAAAGAATGGGTAGGGGATCAAAGAAAAAATGCTTTGTTTTATGAAACTATGACCGGAGACAGTACTGATGCGATAGCAATGGCGGCGGCTATTTTAGATAAGACTGTGAATCTTGCGGAAAGAGCGCGGTAGTATAATTGGTATTAGTAATAAATAAACAGTTTTGAATGTTTTAAATCCAAAACTGTTTATTTTTTACAATGCGTTGTTTAGGTTAATATCAATATTTTTAGTATAAATTGTGTGCGAAATCATCGGGTGCAAATTTAAAAAAATGTTACCGTATATTTAGATTGTTTTGCAAATTGCAATTATTATATACCCTGTTTGGGTGAAAAATGAACATTTTTCGCTGAGGTATGAAATTAAAGGAATTATTATGTTGAAAAAAGTGAGCAGTAAAGACGTACGAATAGATTCCGGATTTTGGGAAGAACGGCAAAAAATAAATTCGGAAACGAGCATTTACGCAATATGGGAACAGTTCAAAGTAAACAGACGTTTTGAAGCCTTAAAGTTAAATACATGGAGTGAGAGCGATGGTGAAAAGCCGCATATATTTTGGGATTCAGATGTCGCGAAGTGGATAGAGTCTGTCGCGTTTATTTTGCAGCATAAAAATGATGGAAATTTGGAAAACGCTGCTGACGAGTATATTGATTTAATGTGTAAAAATCAAGAAGAAAGTGGATATTTTAACAGTTATTTTATGGTGTTTGAACCGGAAAATAAGTGGAGCAGAAGAACTGATCATGAGTTATACTGCGCGGGACATCTTATAGAAGCCGCTGTTGTATATTTCACGGCAACCGGTAAAGATAAATTTTTGAAATTTGCGAAGAAGTTTGCTGACCATATAGAGAAGGTGTTTGTTTATGATAAATTAGCTAAATTTTGTACACCGGGGCATCCCGAAATTGAGCTTGCGCTTGTAAAATTGTATGAAGTAACCGGTGAAAGAAGATATTTAAGTTTAGGTAAATATTTTATTGATACGCGCGGTACAATTGATACTGATTATTACGATTGGGCAAACCGTTTATATTCTCAAGATCATTTACCTGTGCGTGAACAGACAACCGCTGAGGGACATTCGGTGAGGGCTACATATCTCTACAGCGCAATGGCTGACTATGCCGCTTTTTATAATGATGAAGAACTGTTGTCAGCGTGTAAGCAAATATTTGATGATATTATAAGCAAGAAAATATATATAACGGGCGGCATTGGCAGTAGCTATTTAGGAGAAGCCTTTACTATTCCGTATGATCTTCCTAATCTGACATCTTATGCTGAGAGCTGCGCCTCTATAGGCTTAATATTTTTTGCCGGCAGACTTTTTTTACACGATAGTAAATCTGTTTATGCTGATGTTATAGAACATGTGTTATATAATGGGGTACTCGCCAATATTTCACTTGACGGAAAAGCTTTTTATTATGAAAACGCGATGGAGATTGACCCAAATCTTATTAATCGGGACGTTAGTTCTGATAGTGTAAAGACACGCTATCCGCTTGTTGAACGGCAAGAATATTTTGGATGTTCATGCTGTCCGCCTAATAATACACGGCTATTCGCCGATATCGGCGGATATATATATACAACTGATAACGATACTTTATTTGTAAATCAATACATGGGAAACAGCGCTGAAATTGATTTAAACGGTACTAAAGTTGAGATAAATCAAGAGACAGAATATCCTTTGGATGGTGAAGTGGAGATCAAAACTAAAGGATTTGTCAATAAAAAAATAGCGGTCAGAGTGCCTAAGTGGTGTCAGAAATATAGTATATCATTGAATGGTGAGACGTTATCCGATTTTGATGTTAAGGATGGATACGCGTATATCAATATTCAAAGCGCGGAGGCATGTATCAAACTTAGCCTCGCTATGGATGTTTTTTTAGTTGAAGCGTCACCCAATGTACAAGAAGACTCCGGTAGAGTAGCGCTTTTACGAGGTCCAATTGTATATTGTCTTGAGGGAATTGATAACGGAGATGATTTACGCGATGTTATTGTATGTGAAAATCTTTGCGGCTGTACTGTTGAATTTGACGATTTATTAAAAACTAATGTTATTATAGTAGATGGCTTACGGCGTGATATTAAGACTTTTAACTCACTCTACGAACGGCTGAACAATAAAAGATTTGTTAGACAAAAGCTGAGGTTTATTCCTTATAATTGTCACGCGAATAGGGGCGTAACTGAAATGGTTGTATGGGTTCTACATAAGTAAAAAAGACTTTTAACTGTAAAAAATATACGGATTTTTTTTTGTTTCCTTAAATACCACTATTTTTTAGGGAAACAAAGGAAAATTATAGTTAAAAAGCAATTATTTGACTTCAAAATACTTGTAAAAATAAGTTTAATATGGTATAATAATGTATATATTTTAGAATGGAAAAGATGTTTTTAAGGAGAATGATTTGTTAGAGGAAGTCGCAGGCAGAAGTTTGCAGTATTCAGAGGAAAATATCCAAGTTTTAAAGGGGTTGGAACCGGTACGACTGAGACCGGGTATGTATATAGGTGATACTGATATCAAGGGATATCACCATCTTTTTAATGAGGTTATTGATAACTCCATTGATGAAGCTATGGCCGGCTACTGTGATGAAATAACTGTAACATTAGTTTCACCCCATGAAATATCTGTGAAAGATAATGGACGCGGTATACCTGTCGGAATCCATCCTGTGGAAAAAAGACCAACCATTGAAGTAGTTATGACTATGCTGCACGCCGGTGGTAAATTCGGCGATGGAGGATACAAAGTTTCCGGTGGTCTTCACGGTGTTGGTGTATCTTGTGTTAACGCGTTGTCTGAGTATCTTGAAGTTGAAGTTGAACGTGACGGGACTCTTTATCGTCAACGATATGAGAGAGGTGTACCTGTTACCGGCGTTGATGAAGTAGGAAAAAGTGATGGCTGCGGCACAAAAGTAACCTTTAAGCCTGACGTTGAAATATTCCGTGATATTAGTATTCATTTTCACCCGGAAACTCTGACCAGCCGTTTGCGTGAACTCGCTTATCTTAATAAAAATGTTAAAATAAATTTTATAGATATGGTGAACGACGAGAAAGAAGTCTTTCACTATGTTGGCGGAATAGTTTCATTTGTTGAAAGACTGAACAGCATGAAAGAACCATTGCACGAAGTCCTTTATGTGTCTAAAGAACGGGATGATGTGCAGGTTGAGATCGCTCTTCAATATAATCATAGTTTTTCAGAAATACTCTATGGATACGCAAATAATATTCATACCTTAGACGGTGGAACACATGTTTCAGGATTTCGAACTGCGCTGACCCGTGTTCTTAACGCATACGCAAGGAAAAATCAGCTTTTAAAAGAGAAGGATCCTAACTTTGTTGGCGAAGATGTCAGAGAAGGGCTTACTGCTGTTTTGTCTGTGAAATTGCCAAACCCGCAGTTTGAATCGCAAACAAAAGTGAAGCTAAGGAATGCGGAAATAGACGGAATTGTTAACTCTATTGCCGGAGAAGCGCTTACCGACTTTTTAGAGGAACATCCAAATGTTGGTAAAAAAGTTATCGAAAAAGCACTGACGGCAGCACGTGCGCGCGCAGCCGCAAGACGCGCTATGGAGCTCGAGAGGAAAAATGTGCTTGAGAGTTCCACATCTCTTCCCGGTAAATTAGCTGACTGCCACAGTAAAAATGCCGATGAATGTGAGCTGTTTTTGGTTGAGGGCGATAGTGCAGGAGGTTCAGCGAAAAAAGCTAGAAATAGTAAATTTCAGGCGGTGCTTCCTCTTCGCGGTGTTGTTTTGAATGTTGAAAAAGCGAGACTGGATAAGATCTTAAATAACAACGAGATTGCAGATATGATTCGCGCTATAGGCTCCGGAGTTTCAACTTCTTCTATAGGCGATATGGATGAAAGTGATTCTGAGGGGAACGCTGATTCTACATTTAACCTAAATAAATTGCGCTACAGCAGGATTATTATCATGACTGACGCAGACGTTGATGGCGCACACATAAGAACTTTGCTGTTGACGCTTTTCTTCCGTTATATGATGCCGCTTGTGGAGTTGGGACATATTTATATCGCTCAGCCGCCACTCTTTGGTGTAAGGTCAGGTAAAGAGATAAGATATGCTATGACTGAAGAGGAGTTAGCTACTATAATGGCTGATATGCCAAAACGTGGTTTACAGGTAATGCGTTATAAAGGTCTTGGTGAGATGGATGCTGATGAACTTGCTGAAACCGCGATGGATCCAACAACAAGGCGATTGGTTAGAGTTGAGGTTGAGGATGTAGTAAAAGCCGATGAGTTATTCACCACTCTTATGGGCGATCAAGTAAGCCCGAGACGTGAATTTATTTTGAAGTACGCTCAACTGGTTGAAAATCTTGATGTTTAAAATATAAAAATGTAGTCGGGGTGTGGCTCAGCTTGGTAGAGCGTTGCGTTCGGGACGCAGAGGTCGCAGGTTCAAATCCTGTCACCCCGACCAAAAAATTATCAATACGGTGTTTTATATAAGAGTATTTTTTTATAAATAAGTAAAAATATTTAAAGCTTATACACAAGAATGTAAATATAATAAAATTATCGGGTTATACATATAATGAATAATAGTAAATTATGGGGCGGCAGGTTCAAAGGAAGCGTTGACGAAACTCTAAACAGCTTCCAGAGTTCTCTGCCGTTTGATATTGTTATGTGGCGCGAAGATATAACAGCGAGTATCGCCCACGCCGAAATGCTGGGAGAGCGCGGTGTTTTAAGTGCGGCAGATGTTAAACAGATAATTGATGAATTGAAAAATATTTATACTGAATGGGATAATACCGGTGGTCCTAAATTAACGGATGATGAGGATATCCACTCTCTTGTTGAGGCAACACTTCGAAGTAGGATTGGAGCTGTTGCCGGAAAACTTCATACAGCAAGGAGCCGTAATGATCAGGTAGCTACTGACTTCCGTCTGTATTTGCGAAACTGTACAGATACTTTAAATGTTGCTGTTATAAGTTTACAAAAAGCTATTCTTAATAGCGCTAACATGCATTTTGGAATGGTTATGCCCGGTTTTACACATCTTCAACACGCGCAGCCTGTTTTAATATCTCATCATTTACTTACATATTTTTGGATGCTTGAACGTGATGAAGAACGACTTTTAAACGCTCGTAAAATGATAAATGTACTCCCACTTGGCGCGGCAGCTCTCGCCGGTACATCATTTGACATTGATCGGAAATCGGTTGCGGAGAAATTGGGGTTTGAGGGCATTATACCAAATAGCCTTGATGCTGTTAGCGATAGGGACTTTGTCGCAGAATTTATTTTTGCGTGTTCTCTTATAATGATGCACTATTCAAGACTTTGTGAAGAAATTATTCTTTGGTCAAGCCAGGAGTTTAACTGGGTTGATTTGCCGGAAGGGTACTATACCGGAAGCTCAATAATGCCGCAAAAGAAAAACCCTGATGGAGCTGAACTTATACGGGGTAAAACCGGCAGAGTTTACGGAGACTTGACTGCTATATTGACTACAATGAAGGGATTACCGCTTGCTTATAATAAGGACATGCAGGAAGATAAAGAATGCGCTATTGACGCTTTTTTAACAACTGTAGCCTGTACAGAAATTATGACCGGTATGGTATCCGGTTTAAAATTCAAATCTGAAAATATTTCAAATGTGTTTAAGGGCGACATGTCTGCCGCGACAGAGATAGCTGACTACCTCGCAAAGCACGGAATACCATTTCGCGATGCTCATCATATAAGCGGTGAGATAGTTCTTTACGCGGAAAGCGAAAAAAAAGGTATAGATGAGCTTACTTTAGAGGAACTGAAAAAATATTCTTCCCTTTTTGAAATAGATATTATTTATAAATTACTCCCGACATCAGTTGCTGACGCTAAGATAAGTGAAGGCGGAACAAGTTGTGACCGTGTAAAAGAGCAGCTAAAGTTAGCATCTGCTGCCCTTCAACACAAACTATCATAATAATTAGAGTGATATTGCATGACTAATCATATACATATTGCTTTTTCTTTTGATAATGAATATATTGGACAGTCAGGAGTATCGATACATTCTATTTTAAAAAACGTATATGAATATGATTGTATTCATATTTTAGTTGACTGTATATCTAAAAAAATAAACTACGCGCTTTTAATAATCTGTCTATCCTTCACTTTATACAAGGCAAAGATACACCGTGGAATAACAGATGTCGGACTTTATATAATGATTATTGCTTGGAAACACGGTGGTCAGATTTATTTATTCCGAAGGACAAAAGAAAGAACGCGTATGTAGATTTTTTGTCTAAAAAAACGGAACATCATTTCAGTTTATTGAAAAATGATTATGGAGAGTTGATGCGTGATATACACATATCCGGCATTATTTAAAGCATGAAAAAACGTGTCTTATTTTTATCATATTCGCTTAAAATATATCGAATTTTTAACAGCATAAGCAGTCAATCGAAAGATTGGATAGGTATAATGTATTATAAATTTTTTTTGGATATATTTGTATGGTTTTTTAAAAGCAAAGTTAGCATAGAAACTGAATCTATTATTATAGCTGAGCTGGAACCATACTTTAAACGTTGCTATTTACATAATCCAACACTTAAAGAAAACAAACATTGGCAGCAGTTAAAAATAAAGAAAGCAAATAGATGGTATAATCTATTTAGTTACCTTTTAAAAAAAGTTGATGCCGTAGCATTTTGGGGTGGGTTATCGCCCATATATAAAATGGCCAAATTAGTTGCAACGGAAACCGGTAAAAAAGTTTTCTTTTTTGAAAATGGTGTTTTGCCGGGAACTATTGTTATAGATCATAAAGGTACGAATAACGAGTCATCATTAAAAGATATTGACCCTCAATTTTTATCCGGATTATTTGATAAAGATCAGTTTAGTTCGCTAAAAGAAACTATTTTTCCTCAACGGCCGTTACGAAAAATCAAAAACAAATCAAAAGGTGTTGCTGTTCAAGACCCCAGCATCGAGTCTTTTCCTGAAGACTATATTTTATTTATAATGCAAGTTCATGATGACAGCCAGATAGTAAATTTTTCTCCTTATTTTGAAAATATGACTGAGTCAATAGAGTATGTTTATACGAATATGGAGCAATATAACGAAAAGTATAAAACGGATTATAAGTTAGTTGTCAAAGAACATCCTTCAGACTATGGTAGGATAAATTATGAAGATTTTTATGCAAAATATCCGGATATTATAGTTATTAGAACTATTCCGGTCAGAAAATTATTTGATAGTGCAAAAATTTTAATTACTGTAAATTCTTCTGTCGCTGTTGAAGCAATGATTTATGGATTGCCCATTATTACTCTTGGAAACGCATTTTTCAACAAACCTGGTCTTTGCTGCTTTTTTAATCCTGCTGAGGAAAATATGGTGGATATTTTGAAATTTGATTGCTTAAATTTTGATCAAAAATTAAGAGATAATTATATATCATTTTTGTTTTACGATTTTCTTTTGAAAATCCCATCAGTTGATAATCTTTTTGCGGCAGAATTGGCGGCAAATAGAATTAGCGAATTGTTAAATGATATTCATTTAGTAGAGAATATTTTAAAGGAAAGAGAACAGTTAGTTTTGGCTAAAATATAATTATGTTGATTGTACCAATTTGGATTGGATTACGTACAAAAAAATGGTCTGACGCTATTTTTTCAGATTTTTTGCATTCTAAAGTTTATTATTTTGTTTGTTATAATTATTTTAATAAAATATTCCGGTTAAATAAAAGGTTCTTACAAAAATATAGAGAAAATTTAATTACATTACAGAAATAGAAAAGGCAATATGAAAATAGACTATATACAACACAATGAAGAATCCGCGCTTGTGTGGAAAGCGTATAACTCCGGAAACCCTGTAAGGGTTCCTGTCGGTAATTTTACAATAGGCCCACGAATATGGTTGCTTGACCCAAAGCTGAATACTGAAGGGATAACCTTTGAGAAATTCCAATACAATTTCGATACAATGTTTGAAGTGTTACTCAAATACAAATATTATTTATCGCATGAAGTGGTTTTTGATCAAGAGATGGGAATACCAAAAGATAGCTGGGAAGTCTTTGTTGAATATAATAATATAACTGAGGCGGTATGGTTTGGCTGTGAATGCTGTATCCCACAGGGACAAATAGCGGCAACAAGACCACGATATCTCGAAGAAAAGAAAAATGAAATATTTGACCGTGGCATGCCGGAACCTAATGAAGGTATATACGCGACTGTTTTTGAGAATTACGAATATTTCTTGAATAAAGCGGGAAATTATGAATATCACGGACGTCCTGTAAAAGTTGCCGCTCCGTGGCCAACTATATCGACTGACGGTCCGCTGACAGTGGCGCTTGATATCCGCGGTGATGATATTTATACTGATATGTATCTTGACGAAGAGTACTATCATAAACTGATGTCTTTTATAGTGGAAGCAACTATAAGAAAGATAAGGTATTGGCGAAAACGTCTCGGTATGGAGATGAAACCTAAAATGGGCGGTTTCGCGGATGACGCTATTCAACTAATTTCCACTGAAACTTATCTTGAGAAAGTGTATCCTTATCATGAATTGATACTTGATGAACTGTATGACGGCGGACCATTTAATATGCATTTATGCGGGGATGTACAGAGACATTTTCCGACTCTTATAGAAAAACTGAATATAAATCATTTTGACACCGGATTTCCTATAAAATTTGAAACATTGAGAGATGAGATAGGGGAAGATATCCATATAAATGGCGGAGTAAAAATAGATGTTTTACTGAGCGGAAGCGAGAAGGATGTCTATAACGAAGTGAAGCGAATATTAAAGAGCGGTATTCAAAGAGGCGGAAAATTTATTTTAAAAGAAGCTAATAATATGCCGCCATGCGTCCCAAAAGAGAATATATATAGTATGTACTTGGCAGCCAAAGAGTTTGGCAGCTACTTATAACAGAGGTTGTAATATGACAAATTTTTTTGATATAGATAGCGCTAATTGTTTGAAGGTACAAAAGTTGAATACCAATAATGATTGGGTTATGCCTGAGCATGAACATACTTTTTGGGAGTTTATTTATTTTAGTTCCGGCACCGGTAGCGTTGTTCTTCCTGATGTGACAATACGTCCGCACTCTTATCAACTGGTCATATACCCTCCTGGACTGAGACATGCTGAAGCCGCAGATGCTAAAGACCCTGAAAGTACCATTGTTCTTTCTATTGATATCCAACTTAGTAAAAATCGTAAGCTGAATATTCCATATCTTTTGGCTGATAATGGCGATATAGGTTACTTGGCTAAACGGATTTATGAAACGTCAATTGCAAAAGAGTATAAGCTGGTGAACTATTTTGTCAAAGTGTTTTTAGCGGTTATTGAGGAAGAGTCACAGCGTAAAGAGCCAAAAAAGGGGATAGAATTCGCGCGGGAATATTTGAAAAGTAATTTGCAGCGTAATTTTAATTTGACGGCATTAGCTGCTATGCTTGATATCAGTCCATCATATTTCTCAACACTGTTTGCCGCAAGATACGGTTTAAGCCCAATAAAATATTTACGTAATGAGCGTTTAAAAGTCGCGGCAAATCTCTTGAAAGATACTGATTTTGCTATACATAAGATAAGTGAAGTGGTGGGTTATTCTGATCAGCTTTATTTTTCACGCATTTTTACGAGCGTTTTTGGTATGTCGCCAAGAGCTTACAGGAAAAGCTTTAAAGATAGCGGATTTTGAAGAGTAACTTCAATAAATGAAGTTATTCATATCGAGATAGTATATTGCGGCAAGACCTTTTTTGCGCTGTGATATACTATTTTTTATAAAGAATATCCATAAAAATAATTGATAGTTCTATAGTATTTAATATGTAAAGTTGTTATAATAAAATATAAAAATGAGGAGTATACTAAAATTATGACAGAAAAAGTACGAATAGGTTTTTGCGGGGTTGGCTTTATGGGACAGCAAGCTCACCTTCGTAATTATGCTGTTTTAGACGAATGTGAAGTTGTGGCTATAGCAGAACTTGATGAAGTCAAAAGAATAAAGGTTGCGCAGAAATATGACATCAAAAATGTTTATGCTACGGCAAAAGAGATGTTGAAAACGGAGAAGTTGGACGGTATAGTTGCTTCTCAACCGTTTAACAGGCATGGTCAGGTTTTGCCTGAATTATACTCGTCAAATCTACCTGTCTTTACAGAAAAGCCATTAGCTGCAAGTGTGCAAATTGCTGAGAGATTGGTTGAAGAGCTTTCCAATCATTCTTCATGGCATATGGTGGGCTATCATAAGAGAAGCGATCCTGCAACTATGGCGGCAAAAGCAGAGATTGAAAGGTTAAAAGAGACTAATGAACTTGGCAAAATGACCTATATTCGTGCTGTTATGCCTGCCGGTGATTGGGTTGCGAAAGGGGATCGGGGATTTATTCAAGGTACGGTAGTTGACGGACTTACAGCTGATCCTCCAAGCGAAGATCTTTCATCGGAAGCATACGATGCGTATATGGCGTTTGTAAATTATTATATTCATCAGGTAAATTTGATTAGGCATTTATTGGGTGAAGATTATGACGTTACATATGCTGATCCGAATGGTTTTTTAATGGTTGGAACAACAAAGAGTGGTGTTACAATCAATTTGGAGATGACTCCGTATAGCTCAAGTATTGATTGGCAAGAGAGCGCGAAAGTATGTTTTGAACGTGGATTTGTAGAGATTAATCTTCCTGCTCCGCTTGCTATCAATCGTCCAGGTAAAGTTGTTTTCTTTAATGATATTGAGGGAGGTATGCCGCATTTTTATGAACCGCAAATGCCTTGGGATCACGCATTTTTGTCGCAGGCAAGAAATTTTGTGAAAGCTGTTAAGGGCGAAACGAAACCTATGTGTACGGCTGAAGAGGCTTTAAAGGATATGATTACCGCGCGTGAATATTTAAGATTACTAAAAGGAGTATAAGTTAAGATGGGAAGACTAAAATTTAAAAAGCGTTGGATTTCAGATGAAAATTTTGAATCAGCTGCATTTATAGATGTAGATAATGATGGAGTTTTGGATATAGTTTCCGGTGAGTTTTGGTATAAGGGTCCTGACTATAGACAGAAAAATTTTATTGGGAAGTCTATGAGAGTAGCTGAATACTATGATGAATTTTCTACAATAGCGCTTGACGTAAATAAGAATGGTTACATGGACGTCATCACCGGCGGTTGGTTTGGTGATACACTTTATTGGATGGAAAATCCCTGCGAAAAAGGCGGCGAATGGACAAGGCATATTATAGCAGATAAGGTTGGAAATATTGAGACAACACGTGGAGTTGATATTGATGGTGACGGCGAGATAGAGATTATTCCTAATAATCCGGGTGAGCCTGTTATTATTTATAAATTAACTGCGCCGGGCGAGTTTACGACGTATAAGATATCTGATTTCCCACAGGGACACGGCATTGGTTTTGGAGACATGAGTGGCAATGGCAGAATGGATATAGTTATCTGCAGCGGTTGGTTTGAAGCTCCGGAAAGCATTGAAGGCGATTGGAAATTTCATGAGTTCCTGTTTTCCGATGTGTCTGCCAGCGTTCCGATGATCGTTGCTGATATTAATGGCGATGGCGCAAACGAAGTTATTGTGGGTGCAGCTCATGGTTTTGGCTTATGGTATTGGCAAAAAGAGGGCGGTACATTTAAGCGTTATGAGATAGATCCATGGTCATCACAATATCATGATATGTTGTACGTTGATATTGATAATGACGGAGAACGCGAGCTTGTTACAGGTAAAAGGCATAGAGCGCATAACGGCAATGAACCGGGAGAATGGGATAATATAGGCATATATTATTTTAAATGGAATGGTACATCTTTCACCAAAAATGTTATCGATTACGTTAAGATAGAGGAAGAGACAGGTGGTGTAGGCATTTATTTTGATGCTGCCGACACAACCGGTAATGGTTTTCTTGACGTTTTAGCTCCGGGCAAAGGAGGACTTTATCTGTATGAAAATCTTGGTATGGAAAAGTATTAAGATTTAAATAATATTAAAAAAAGAAACCTGCGATTTTTTGATAAGTCGCAGGGTTGTTTTTTTAATTCTTATGTTTTTCGTGATTAAGGTTATTAATTACGCAATAATAATATCGAAAATAGATGCAAAAAATTGTTTGAATCAGATTTGAAAAATTGCTAATTATGATTATTATATTAGGCTCCTCAGTCCAACGCATAGGATTTGTATGGTATAATGATGACGATAAAGTGCCTTACTTGAACCCTGAAATTGTAGGAGATGTTGTCGCTATAGTATTAGATGAAATAGAAGATTTTCACGTTATTTTTAACGGAGAGCCTATTGATTCCTGCAGGAAATACAAAATATCTGCAAACTTGTATGAGTTACAGGCGCCCGCCCTTATTGACTTAGGCTCGGTAAATGTTAATGACTATATTACATTTGAGATGATACTGTAAAAATACTCAAAGATGAGTTCTTTATTTTGCTTTTGACTGTGAAAAGTAAAGATAGTATTGCTACGTTTTACCTTAGATATAACGGATGAAGTAAAGATACTTCCCCAGATAAGATTAACTTTTACTCATGATTTATGGTAAAAAAATTATACTTATTTAGAGTTAGTTATTTAAAGACAATAGTCACAAAAATTGCCAGACGAAGAATTGATTTTTTACGGAGTTTACGAGGTCTACGAAGCCAATCTTTTGGAAAAGCTTGACCAAAACTTAAATTCTACGATGATGGTTCGTGGCATCGCGAAAAGTTGCGAGAGTGATCAAATCTATAAAACAAAATTTAGTCGTAAAAATAAAATTAAAAGTTATCTTATATTCGAGAGATGTTTTTTGTCCATTTTGGGAGGGATATTGGATGTGGATAGATGAGGTGTATTTTAATACTCCAAATGTCGACGACGCGTTCAAAGTAGCTTTAGCTGTAGTTTTTACCACAAAATGGGCGTAAAATTAATGGTTCTCTATTGATTTTACAGCTTTTGCCCCATCAGCGCAAGCAGTGATAATTTGCCGAAACGCGTTGCTTCTTATATCGCCTGCTGCAAATATTCCCTTAACAGATGTCTCCAAGTTTTCGTTTGTAATTATAAATCCTTGCGAATCTGTTTTTAGGTAATTGACAGGTATGTATGAGCTGTTCGGCTGCATTCCTATGTAAACAAAAATGCCGTCGGTCGGAATATCGGTCAATTCATCGGTCTTCACATTTTTAACCTTGAGACTCGTAACTTTTACACCGTCACCCGTAACCTCATGAGGAACACTATCCCAAACAAAGGAGATTTTGTTGTTCTTAAACGCCTTATCTTGTATAATTTTTTGGGCTCTTAACATATCACGTCTATGAATAACCGTAACAGATTTGCAAAAACGCGTAAGATAAAGACTCTCTTCAACCGCACTGTCACCACCGCCAACCACTACGACATCGCGCTCTTTATAAAAAAATCCATCACACACAGCGCAGGAAGAAATCCCTCGCCCAATGTATTCGCTCTCGCCGATAATGTCCATCTTTTTCCAAGTAGTTCCGGTTGCTAAAATTATATTTTTTGCTTTTATTTCGCTGTTGTTTTCTAAGTTGACAGTGAAATTATTATGCTCGCCGGTAATGGACTTAACGCTCTCTAACATAAACTCTGCACCGAGCTGTTTGGCGTGCAGATGCATATTCTCAGCCAACTCATTACCGGAAATAGAGATAAATCCCGGATAGTTTTCCAGTGTCGAGGTGTTCTGTATCTGTCCGCCCGGATAAATCTTTTCAAATATGATTATCTTCAGCCCAGCTCGTACTGCGTATATTCCGGCTGTTAATCCGGCAGGTCCGCCGCCAATAATTGCGATATCTATCATGGTGTTATACAATTTCTTCCTAAAGTGAGGGTTTTGCTAATTTTTTCATGTTAAATCCCAAGACGTTTAATGATTTCCTCTTTTGAGGTTGTTCCGACTATTCTGTCAACAGGAACACCGCTTTTAAAAATAATCATAGTAGGGATGGCTTGAACGCCGTATCGCGTAGCAAGCTCTTGATTTTCGTCCACATTAATTTTTCCAATAATTGCTTTTCCTTCTGTTTCTGTAGAAACCTGATCTATGATGGGAGCGATAGCGCGGCATGGTCCGCACCACGGAGCCCAAAAATCAACCAATGCCGGAAGGTTAGTTTTAATTATTTCAGCTTCAAAATTAGCTACATTTATCTCTTTTGACATAATAATCTCCTTATTTCAGCTCTTATTTAAGAGCCGGAAATCCATTTTATATTATCTTATAAAAGTTTCACTGATTCCTTTGTTGATAAAATCAGCTAAATCATCAATTTTTATACGCTCTTGTTCCATAGTGTCGCGGTCGCGTATAGTTACGGTATTATCTTCAATACTGTCAAAGTCAACGGTTACGCAGTACGGCGTGCCGACTTCGTCATGGCGGCTGTATGCCTTACCTATATTCCCTGTGTCTTCAAAAACAACACGCATATTGCTTGTTTGCTGCAGTTCACATTTTATTCCTTTTGCCATGTCAACTATTGGCTCTGAGTTTCTTTTTAGCGGAACTATTGCGACTTTAATAGGGGCAATAGACGGGTTTAGTTTTAGAACAGTACGTTTCTCTCCGTTGGGTTTTGTTTCTTCGTTATATGCTTCGCACAGAAGGGCGAGTACACCGCGGTCGACTCCGGCCGAAGGCTCAATGACAAACGGAACGATAGGTTTATTTGTGACAGGATCAGGTATGGTAAGTTTTGCTGTACTGTCATCATTTTTATTGACTTTGGCGTTTAAACCAAGCGTATCTTGGTTTTTACTGTGTGATCCAAGGTCAAAGTCTGTGCGGTTAGCTATGCCTTCTATCTCTTCCCAACCAATAGGGTAGTTATAGAAGATATCTACAGTTGCCTTTGAGTAGTGCGCAAGGTCTTCTTTTGGCACGTAATAGAGTTTCAGGTTTTCTTCTTTTAGACCGAGAGTTGTCCACCAGTGCTTTCTGTCCTCAACCCATTTTTTGTGCCACATCTCATCTTCACCGGGCTTGACAAAATATTCTATCTCCATTTGCTCAAATTCTCTTACTCTAAATATAAAGTTTCGAGGAGTAATCTCATTTCTAAATGATTTTCCCATTTGAGCAATGCCAAAAGGTAGTCTTCGTCCGGTAGAGTCCACTACATTTTTAAAGTTCGCGAATATCCCTTGCGCTGTTTCTGGACGGAGGTAGGCGAAACTGTCTTCTGTTGCAATAGGTCCGATAGTGGTCTTAAACATCATATTAAAAGGACGTGGTTCTGTGAGGTCAAGAGATCCGCATTTTTCGCATTTTCCATCTTTAAGTTGGTCAGCGCGAAATCTGCTTTTACATTTTCGACAGTCCACCATAGGGTCGACAAAAGTATCTTCGTGACCTGAATGTTTCCAGACAAGGCGGTTCATCAATATACTGCTGTCAAGTCCTTCTATATCGTCACGCTCATAGACATTGGCTTTCCACCATGCTGCTTTAACATTATTTTTAAGTTCAACGCCTAACGGTCCGTAATCATAAGTGCCCTGCAACCCGCCGTAAATCTCACTGCCCGGAAATATGAATCCGCGCCGTTTACAAAGTGAGACTAATTGTTCCATAGATATTGCTGCCATACATTAAAAACTCGCTTTCTAAAATCTTAATTTGCGATATAAATTATAACATATTTTGCCGATAGGTTCAAGTGGTAATTGGACAATCTTGCAATAAAGTGATTAAGATGAATTACCATCCATCTGTTCCATACATATCTCGGCTTATTTTTTGAAATTCATCGCACATGACAAGTAATGCTTCTTCCGAGTGACCGGCACCTACAGGATCGGTATACCACCTGGCTATAAATCCGCCTTCATGCCGCGCTAAATATTTTGCCATATTTTTTGTGTAATCCCTTACATGTTCTAACCCATTTTGCATACCGCATTGTATGTCGACAGGACTGTAAAAAGTCAATTTTCCGCCAAATCGTTCTCCTAGAAGTTTTAGTCCCATATTAGCCTGTTGATCCATATGGACTGCGTGAAGGCCGACAGAGATGAGGTCGTCTAAAATATCAACTATGTATCCGCAGCTATGTAAGAAGGGTAGAATATTATACGACAGCGCTTTTGAAAATATCCGTTCGTATCTCGGCATCCATATTTCACGCCATTTTTCCGGATCAATCATTAGTCTGTCCTGTAGTCCCCAATCATCAGCAAATATATAGCCGTCAACCCCTGCTTTCGCGTATTGCTCAATGGCATAGCAGTTCATGTCTGCGAGGATATCTATCAAATTCCCTAGTCTTTCAGGCTCTTCATATATATCAGCCCAACAATTCTCTAATCCGCGTATGTAGTGAACACGGGCATAAATGGACATCCCTTGAGCTAATATAAATTTATCGCCGGCTTCTGTTACCTGTTTTTCTAAACCTTTATATCGTTCTTCGTTTTTATAGTCCGGAATCTTTAATTTATCGAAGTCATTCCAGTCCTTTAAAGGAAAATCCTTGACTTCTCCTACAGCACTTTTACCTATATTCTGCCATACTGCGCCCCATTCGTCAATGCCGTTGCCGTTTGCCGGCCTGCCGTCCGGAGATGGATCCATCCAGACATTACATATATCGCTGCCATATTCAAACGGCAAATCGTGCGGCAAATATGCCGGCGTGTCAAACTTTAATCCTCGCTTAACATTTTCTCTCGCACTTAACATTTTCTTACCACCCATCTGTTCCATACATTTCACGGCTAATTTTTTGAAATTCATCACACATAGCAAGGATTGCTTCTTCTGAATGACCTGCACCAACAGGGTCTGTGTACCATCTGGGAATAAATCCGCCTTCTTGACGTGCCAAATATTTTGCCATATCGCGCGCGTAACTCCTGATATCGTCTATGCTGCGCTGCATAGCTTTTTGAATATCAACTGGACTGTAGAAAGTCAGTCTTCCGCCAAAACGCTCTCCAAGATTTTTCAGACCCATATTTTCTTGCTGATCCATATGTATGACATTTAGCCCAACAGCTATAAGGTCATCCAAAATATCGACAATGTGGCCGCAGCTGTGCAAAAATGTCAGCATATTATTTTCATGAGCTTTAGCGTAAATTCTCTCATATCTTGGCATCCATATTTCACGCCATTTTGCAGGGTCTATCATTAGACGGTCTTGCAGTCCCCAGTCGTCGCAGAACATGTATCCATCTATCCCGTATTTAGCGTATTGCTCAATAGCGTAACAGTTCATATCAGCCAATAAATCAACTAATTGGCACATATTTTCAGGTTCTTCGTATATATCAGTCCAACAGTCTTCAAGTCCGCGTATAAAGTGTACTCGTTCGTAAATAGATATCCCATAAGCCATGGTAAATTTATCTCCGCCGGATTTTACATGCTCTTCAATATTTGCGTACCGCGCCGGATCTTTGTAGTCCGGAATATTCAATTTACTAAAATCTGCCCAATCTTTCAATGGATATTTTTTAACTTCGCCTAGGCTGCAAGTTCCTATGTTCTCCCAAACAGCTCCCCATTCGTCAGTTCCGTTACCGTCTGTAGGTCGAGAGTCCGGAGAGGGAGACATGCCTATGCCGTGAATATCGCATCCATAGCCATGCGGAAGGTCGTGCGGAAGGTACATCGGCGTTTCAAACTTGATAGTTTTTATGACATTTTCACGTGGTGTTATCATAATTTACATCCTTATTAATATAGTATTTAATTTTACCATATTTTAGGTAATTTTGCAATTTTAATACTGTGATTTTAATTGTTAAAAAGAAATTTGCAAAAAAAAGTAAAAAACAGCAAAAAACCTATTGACTGGCGTCTCTTTTTATTGTATAATATTAACCGTTACTGTGATAGCACACTGTAATTTCTAAAATAGGGCAGTGGTGCCTAAGATTATAGGGGTGTAGCTCAGCTGGTAGAGCGGCGGTCTCCAAAACCGTAGGTCGCGGGTTCGATCCCTGCCGCCCCTGCCAAGAGTAATATGATGGATTAAAATGCTGTAGGTGGCAATACAGCAGTTATTTAAACAGTAACAAAATCTGTAGCGTGGAACCGTGGTGTAGCCAGGTTTAACACACCGGACTGTCACTCCGGAGATCGCGGGTTCAAATCCCGTCGGTTCCGCCATTTTTTTAATATCAGACAGGCTTTAAAGCCTGTTTTTTTATTTTGATAAAAATAAAAAATAACGGGATATATTTCTCGTTAGCTATATCCAAATTATTTGTCTTTAGAGTTCTTTTCCCTTTATATTTTTTGATATTTCAAAAAAAGTATTTAAAAAGTTAAAAAAAAGTAATAAAAAGGTATTGACATATATAGTATGTTTATAGTATAATAATATTCGCTGCTTGGCGGTATGTAAAAAGTTTTTACATTTCTGT
>JGI994J12354_10002199_pt1 | contig 19215 bp, 19 predicted proteins | sample IntmicLarv3ML3BL_FD_12354 | JGI IMG/M metagenome (IMG submission 12354)
TATAAACGGCACAGCGGTCGGACGCGGCAACGGACGCTCGAAAAAAGAGGCGGAGCAGGCGGCGGCGCGCGACGCGCTTTCGCGAATCCGAAGCTGATGAATGCGCGGATTATCCCCGTTTTTGTGCCGCATTTGGGTTGTCCGTGCGACTGCGTTTTTTGCAACCAACGCTCCATTGCCGCGCCGCGCGAACCGTCGCCCAGTGAAGTTGCTGACATTATTGCGGAGGGCGTTGCAAGGGCGGGTAAGGGCGCGGAACTTGCGTTCTACGGTGGCAGTTTCACCGCGATTGATAAGGCGAAGCGCGTTGGATACCTTGCGGCGGCACAGCCGTTTATCAAAAATGGAAGTCTTAGCGGAATCCGAATTTCTACGCGCCCCGACTGCATAAGCGCCGAAATTCTGGACGAGCTAGCGGCTTTCGGCGTAAGAACAATCGAGCTTGGTGCGCAGTCTATGGACAATAGAGTTTTGCTCCTTTCTAACAGGGGGCACACGGCGGAGGACACAGTAGTCGCCGCAAGGCTCGTGAAATCACGCGGATTTCGGCTTGTATTGCAGATGATGATAGGCCTTCCAGGTGAGGAAAACCATATGGGTACGGTTAATGAAATTGCGGAGCTAAAGCCGGACGGAGTACGAATTTATCCTGTGGTGGTCATAAAAAATACGCGACTTGAGGAGCTGTACCGCGCGGGTGAATATCTATCGCTCACGCCGGAGCGCGGCGCTTTGCTTGCAGGCGAGGCACTCGAATACTTTGAAAACTCCTGCATTGCGGTCATCCGCGTCGGGCTGAACCCGACCGAAGAGCTCAGCGGCGAGGTTGTAGCGGGGGCGTACCACCCGGCGCTTGGCGAGATGGCGCGTTCGGCGGTGTTCCTGAAAAGAGCGAGAGAAAAGCTCGCTGATTTTTCAGGCGGTAGCGTTTTGGTTGCTGTAGGGCTCGGAAAAACCTCGATGATGGTTGGGCAGCGGCGGCGAAACATTGAAATTTTAACGAGCGAATTTAGGCTGAAAAGCATACGAATAACCGAAAAAACGGAGCTTATCGGATACGAAATAGAGATACTTCCGGTGTAGCTGCGATAGGAACGGGGGAATGGTTTGTTTTTAAAATCATTGGAGCTTCAAGGGTTTAAGTCTTTTTCGGACAAGACAGTTCTGGCTTTTGACCGCGGAATGAGCGCGGTTGTTGGGCCGAACGGCAGCGGAAAATCGAATATTGCCGACGCGATACGTTGGGTTTTGGGCGAGCAGTCAACGAAGACATTGCGTGGTGCGAAGATGGAGGATGTCATTTTCGGCGGCACAGAGGAGCGCGGCCCCGTCGGCTTTGCCGAGGTGTCGCTTATTTTGGACAACTCGGACGCAACGCTTCCGATTTCGGCGAGTGAAATCATGGTTACGCGACGCTACTTTCGGTCCGGAGAGAGTGAGTACTACATAAACCGCGCGACAGTTCGCCTGCGCGACATCCACGAGCTTTTCATGGACACCGGAATTGGCAGGGATGGGTATTCGATAATCGGGCAGGGGCGAATCGACGAAATCCTGTCCGTCAAAAGCAGCGACCGACGTGAAATTTTCGAGGAGGCCGCCGGCATCTCAAAGTTCCGCTACCGCAAAGAGGAAGCTGAGCGCAAACTAAACGGCACCGAGCAGAACCTCGTGCGCATAAACGATAAAATCGCCGAGTTGGAGCTTTCAGTCGGGCCGCTCAAAGAGCAATCCGAGACGGCGCAGAAGTACCTGCTTCTGCGCGACGAGCTGCGCGTTTTGGAGGTCTCGGTTTGGCTTTCGGGTATAGAGAGGCTGAAAATTTCCGCCGAAAAGGTTCGCTCCGACTTTGAAACCGTGAGCACCGACCTTGAAAAGCGGAACGCGGAGCTTGACGCCGTCTATGCGACGGCGGAGTCTCTCGCTGAGGCTATGCGTGAAAAGGATATTGAGCTTGAAAAACAGCGCGAAATCCTATCAGAGACCGAGGACAGGTTGCGCCGCGTTTCGAGTGAAACCGAAGTCGCAGAGGGCAGAATCAAAAATCTTGAGGAAAATATCGCCAGAATTCAGAGCGAAATCAGCGAGCAGTCCGGGCGGGAGCAGTCGCTCTCAGTGCAGATTGCTGAGCGTGAAACCCGCGCTGCTGAGGCAGAGCGCGAGGTTTCGGAGGTTGAAGCCGAAATCGGCGAGCTTGGCAGGCTGCTTGTGGAGCTTTCCGAACAGTCGGACGAAACGAGCCGCCGCGCAGAGGCGCTGGAGCTTCGGATAAAGGAAGCGGAAAGCATTGCTGCGCAGCTGAAAATCGAGCTGTCGTCCATCTCCGCGTCATCTGCCGAGATGGAAAACCGGAAGGTGGACATCGCGGCGGGAATCTCCTCACGCAGGGAAACTGCCGCCGGTTTTGCCGCTGAGCTTTCCAAAAAACAGCTCGAGCTTGCCGAGGCGAAAGATACCGCCGAATCGCTCGAAAACGTAATTTCCGGCTATGATATGCGCCTGAAAAACCGCAAAAGTAAATTTGACGCTGCCTCCGCAGCCCTGCAAAAGCGTAAAATTGAGCGCGGAGAAGCGGCGAGCCGCCTGAAACTCCTCGGCGACATGGAGCGTGAGTATGAGGGATTTTCGCGAGCTGTCAAGCTCGTCCTGCAGGAGCACGAGCGCGGCGGACTTTCCGGAATTCACGGGCATGTTGCCGGGCTTATCAAGGTTGAAAACGTCTACGCGCTCGCCGTTGAGACGGCGCTCGGCGCGGGGCTTCAGAATATTGTCGTATCGACGGAGGAAAATGGCCGCGACGCCATCGCATACCTTAAAAAGCGCGACGGCGGGCGGGCGACATTTCTCCCGCTTACGTCCATAAGTTCGCGCCCGCTCGACAGGAATCCGTCGGCGGACAGCGGTTTTGTCGGTATTGCAAGCGAGCTTGTAAAAACCGACGCGAAATACCGCGGGGTCATCGGCAGTATGCTCGCGCGGACGGTTATCGTTACGGACATGGACGCGGCAATAGCGATGTCGCGTAAGTATAAAAACAACTTCCGAATCGTTACGCTCGACGGGCAGGTTATCAACGCCGGCGGCGCGATGACCGGCGGCTCGGCGGGGCGCGGCACGGGAATTCTCAGCCGTGCAAACGAGGTTGAGAAGCTCACAGCTTCGCTTGCCACGCTCGACGAGGAGCTTGCGACAGAGGAAAAAGCTTTACGCGAAATGACGCGCGAAATCACCGCCGCAGAGTACGAATCCGAGGTTGCGCTCGGCGAACTTCGTGAGGAGCAGGAGAAAATCCTGCGTTCCGAGGGCGAAGCGGCCTCGCTGCAAAGCAGGATAGACGGCGAAAAGGCCGCCGTCAAGTTGCTCGAAGCCGAAATGAACGCCGCCGAGACCCGCCTTTCCGATATGGCAGCGCGGACGGCTGAAATTGAAAACAACATAGCCGAAGGCGATAAGCTCGCGCTTGAACTTACTTCGCATCTCGACGCGCTACGCGGCGGGCTTTCCGAGGCGAGCGAAAAGCGCAGCGGCTTCTCTGAGCGTATGGCGGAGCTCCGCGAGCGCCGCAGCGCCGCAGTCGCCGAGTGTGATGCGCTGAAAGACAGCATTGCTGAGCTTTTGCGCATGAGCGAGGACTTCGGAACCGACCGTGAACGCCGCGAGGCGCTGATTGCAACCTATCAGGCGGAGCGTGCCGAACTAAGCGCGAGCACGGAAGGAAGCCGCAAGCTCTCGTCTGAAATCGAGACAGAGTGCGCGGCAGTCCGGCAGGTTTTACAAAATCTGACCAATGAAAAAATGAAGCTCGAAGCTTCGCGTACCGCCGCCGACAAGGACGCGCAGGAGCGCGGGCGCAATATCCTCGAGCTTGAACGCGAGCGAGGAAGGCTTGAACAAAAAAAGACCGAGGCGGACATGGAGGAGCGTCAGCTTCTCGACAAGCTGTGGGAAAACTATGAGCTTACGCCGATGACTGCTACAAATGTTGCAGTTGAGCAGGAGAGTATGGCGGCGGCAAACCGCAAAATTTCGGCGACTAAGCGCGAGGTTACGGCGCTCGGCGACGTAAATATCGGCGCAATTGAGGAGTACAAGCGCGTCAGCGGACGCTACGAATACCTGACGACCCAGCGTGACGATGTTGAAAAATCAAAGCGCGAGCTTGAGGGAATAATAGACGGTATCACCGAAAAAATGCGTGAAATTTTCCTTGTCGAGTTCTGCCGTATAAACGAGAGCTTTGCCGAGACTTTTGTCGAAATTTTCGGTGGTGGCACGGCGCAGCTTCGCCTTGAGGACGAGGATGACATTCTGGGATGCGGCATAGAAATCCGCGTTCAGCCGCCCGGAAAGTCGCTTAAAACTATAACTTTGCTCTCCGGCGGAGAGAAAGCCTTTGTCGCCATTGCGCTGTACTTCTCAATTTTGAAGGTGCGGCCAACGCCGTTCTGTGTCCTCGACGAGGTTGACACTGCGCTCGATGATGTGAATGTCGCGCGTTTCGCGGCGTATTTGAAGAACCTGCGCGAAAAGACGCAGTTCATCGCGATAACGCACAAGCGCGGCACGATGGAGGAATGCGATGTGCTGTACGGCGTTACAATGCAGTCGCCTGGAATTTCAAAAATCCTCGCGCTGCACATCAGCGATGTCGAGGAGGAGCTTGGGCTTAGGGTGGACTGAGAAATTTCCGGGAAGGGATAAGAAAGAGGAACAAAATCATGGGATTTTTTGATAAAATCAAGCAGGGGCTTGCAAAAACGCGACAGGCGATGAGCGCGCCGCTCGGCGGGCTTTTCGGCGGATTTTCCAAGGCGGACGAGGAGTTTTTCGAAGAGCTTGAGGAGACGCTTATCCTCGCCGATGTTGGCATGGAAACGGCAGTTCGCGCGACAGAGCTTCTGCGCTCGCGCGTAAAGGAGCAAAAACTGAAAGAACCAGCCGAGGTCAAGGCGGCGTTTGAGGAGATCCTGACAGAAATTCTTTCGTCAAACGAAAAACCAGTGGAGCAAACCACGTCGCCGCACGTCATTCTGGTTATCGGCGTAAACGGCGTAGGAAAAACCACGACAATCGGGAAGCTCGCCGCGCAGTATACAGCCGAGGGCAAGAAGGTACTGCTCTGCGCCGCTGACACCTTCCGCGCCGCCGCCGCTGAGCAGCTAAATGTCTGGGCGGAGCGCGCGGGCTGCGGAATTGTCCGCCAGAGCGAGGGCAGCGACCCCGCTGCCGTTGTTTTTGACGCTTGCGGCGCTGCAAAGGCTCGCGGAGTTGATGTCGTAATATGCGACACTGCGGGCAGACTTCACAACAAACAGAATCTTATGAACGAGCTGACGAAAATCAGCCGAGTGCTCGACCGCGAACTGCCCGGCGCTTCGCGCGAGACCTATCTTGTCATCGACGCGACGACAGGGCAAAACGGGCTTTCGCAGGCGAAGCAGTTTGACCTCTCCGCCGGAATTACCGGCATTGTGCTCACAAAGCTCGACGGAACGGCGAAGGGCGGTATAGTCATCGCGATTGCCGACAGCCTGAAAATTCCGGTGAGGTACATCGGTGTCGGCGAGAAAATCGACGACCTCATGCCGTTTGAACCCGCCGAATTTGTCAAAGCGCTGTTCGATTGATGGGGGAGTTTCAGATGAAATTTGTGGCCGCGACAGGAAATGCGGGCAAGCTCCGCGAGTTCCGCGCGATTCTCGGCGCAATGGGCTTCGAGGTAATAAGCGCGGAGGAAGCCGGATTTTTCGATGATGTCGAGGAAACCGGCACAACTTTCCGCGAAAACGCGCTTATAAAGGCGCGCGCAGTTTGTGTGGCAACAGGTATTGCGGCTCTAGCCGACGATTCGGGGCTTGAGGTTTCGGCGCTCGGCGGCGCGCCGGGCGTGTACTCTGCGCGGTACGGCGGCGACCAGTGCAAAACCGACGCGGACAGAGTTATTCTGCTGCTGAAAAACATGGCAGAAAAAACCGACCGTGCCGCCCGATTTGTCTCTTACATAGCCTGTGTTTTCCCCGATGGGCGCGAGCTTGTTGCCGATGGCGAGTGCGCCGGCGAGATTGCGCGAGAGCCACGCGGGTACGGCGGCTTTGGCTACGATCCGGTGTTTTTCCTGCCCGAGTTTGGGAAAACTATGGCGGAGGTTTCGCCGGAAACTAAAAACAAAATTTCGCACAGAGGAGTGGCGCTCGAAAATTTTTCGGCGCTGCTTGAAAAGAAAGGCTGATAAAATGCTGACTTCGAAACAGCGCGCAAAACTGCGCGCAATGGCAAACGGGCTTGAAACCATCGGGCAAATCGGGAAGGACGGAGTGGGCGACAACCTTGAAAAGCTCGTCGGAGACGCGCTTGAGGCGCGCCAGCTCGTCAAGTATAGAGTGCTCGATACCTCGCCTGAAACTCCGCGTGAAGCCGCTGAAAGAATTGCGGCGGCGACAAATTCCGAGGTCGTGCAGGTAATTGGCAATAGGTTTGTCCTTTACCACGCCGACAAGGAAAATCCGCTGGTATGAAAAAAATACCTGAAAAAATCGGAATTTACGGCGGCACATTCGACCCGCCGCATTTCGGCCATGTTATTGCGGTTAAGGAAGCGCGGCGCGGCCTTGGGCTTGACCGCGTTGTTGTCATACCCGCAAATATTCCGCCGCATAAACAGCGTGAGAGCGCCGTTTATGTGGAACAGCGCCTGGAAATGACGCGACTCGCTTTCAAAAATGTCGAATTTGTTGAGGTAAGCGACCTCGAAATTCGACGCGAAGGCGCGAGCTATACGGCGGATACTCTCGACGAACTCCGGGAAATCTATCCCGACGACGAATTTTACCTGCTTATGGGCACGGACATGTTTCTGACAGTACAAAATTGGCGGAATGTCGAGGAAATTTTTGCCCGCTGCAAAATTTGCGGCCTCAGCCGCGAGCAGAACCAGACGGCAGAGATGAAAGCTCACGGTGCGTTCCTCTTTGAGCGCTACGGTGCAGAGTACGAGGTTATTGAAAACCCCGTGGTCGAAATCTCCTCGACGGAGCTGCGCGAAATTTTAAAGGACGGCGGCGAGAGCATATTTTTGCCGACAGAGGTTCTCGAATACATCAAAAAAGAGGGACTTTACAGTGATAACTGACGATTTTTGCGCAGTCGCGCTCGCGTTTGTGCGCGAGAAACGCCGCCCACATGTTCTGGGTTGCGCTGCCGAGGCTGTACGCCTCGCGGAGCGTTGGGGCACGGACGCGGAACTTGCGGAAACCGCTGCGCTTCTGCACGACTGCACAAAGGCGGAAAACCTTGATGGACAGTTGAAAATGTGTGAAAAATATGGTATTATAATTGGAGAGGCGGAGTTTGCAAGCCCTGGGATTTTGCACGCGATGACCGGTGAAGCGCTTGCGCGCGAACGGTTTTCGCCGCCGGAGGAAGTCCTCTCCGCAATTCGCTGGCACACCACTGGGCGGCCAGACATGAGCCTTTTGGAAAAAATTATTTTTCTGGCGGATTTAATCGAGCCGACGCGTGACTTTCCGAGTATTGCGGAAATCCGCGTGCTTGCGTACGAAAACCTCGACACGGCGCTTAAAACGGGAGTTGCCGGAATACTGAAAATGCTTATTGACGAGCGGAAGCCGATTTACCCGGCGACCATCGAGACGTACAATTTCCTGACAAAACAGAAAAAAACGCTGGACAGATAGCGGCACATTTCGTAACAGAGCGAAAGAAAGGCGAAAAATGGGTACATCGAAAACAAAGCTCACCTCCGGCGCAGGGAAGCGTGCGGGAGGAAAAGCCACATCGAATGGGGATAAAGCCCCGAAAAACGGTAAGAAAAACGGCAAAAACAAGAAAAACCGCGCGCTTAAAGCGCTTGCGATAACTGCGTGTGTGATTGCGGGAATCGCGCTTGCCGTATTCATCATCCACGAAATGAATGTCAAACCGCCGGAGATAACTCCGCCGCCCACGGTGTCCAAAGCGCCGCCTAAGGTTTCGGGTGAGCCGAATGCCTCAGGTAGGCCGGACGAGGATAGCGAAGCGCCCAACACGCATGTTGCTGGGCGCAAAGACGATGTCTACACGGTGTTGCTGACAGGTTCGAACAGCGGCCTTACCGATGTGCTTATGATTGCGACGTTTGACACCGTAAACAAAACGATAAACGTTATGAATATCCCGCGCGACACCTATGTAGGCATAGCGAAACGCAGTGTAAAAAAGATAAATGGAGCCTATAATACCGGTGGTATGGAAATGCTGCTTGAGGAGGTCGAATCCCTGATAGGATTCATGCCAGACAACTATGTTCACATCGACATGAAGGGGTTTGAAAAGTTTGTTGAGTCAATCGGTGGCGTTGACTACAACGTTCCGTTTCGCATGTGGCATCCCGACGCGGAGAGCCAGTACACCATTGACCTTCAGGCGGGGCAGCAGCGTCTAAACGGCAAGCAGGCACTGATGTTTGTCCGTTTCCGCAACGACAAAACGGGCGGAGACTATGGGCGAATCGAGCGGTGTCAGGAGTTTTTGACCTCCGTCGCAAAGCAAACGCTCAAGTTTAAACATATCACGAAAATCGGAGAATTTGCCGAGATATTCGCCAAATATGTCGATATGGATTTGACCATCGGTGAGCTTACATGGTTTGCGGAGCAGGCGATGGGCGTGGATATGGACAATAACCTGCACTTCCACACAATGCCCGGCGGAGTAGAGCCGATATTGAACGGCGTTTCGTATATCTTCGGAAATGAGGCGGAGACCCTAGAAATTATCAACGAGTCGATAAATCCACTAACACGAGACCTTACTGCCGACGATTTGAAAATCATTTCGTATAAAGAAGCGCGCGGAAGCTCCGGCGGCACTACCACGAAGCCCACCCCGACACCCACTCCTAAACCCTCGCCCGCTCCGTCCAAAGAGCCAAACGATGATGAGACTATAGTCTCGTCAGAACCAATAGTTTCAAAAGAGCCGACAGCGCCTGCTCAAGACACATCAACGCCGGGCGGCGAAGTTTCAACTGAACCGAGCACACTGGCAGAGCCGACAGGAACCCCGCCGCCTGATGACGGCGAATAAGGAGAGAATTATATGGCAGATTATACACCAAAAGCCCTTGCCGAGCGCATAGCGAAAATCCTCGACGATAAAAAGGCTTCCGATCTGCGCGTCCTGAAAATTGACGAGCTTACGGTCATTGCCGACTATTTCATCATATGCACCGGTAACGTCACGACCCATGTCCGCTCCCTTTCCGACGAGGTCGAATTTCTGCTAAAGCAGGAGGGTGTCGCCCCTCTAAGCATAGGCGGATACGAGACATCGAGTTGGATTTTATTGGACTACGGCTCGGTTGTTGTGCATATTTTCCTCGCCGATACGCGCTCATTTTACAGCCTTGAGCGGCTGTGGAGCGACGCGCCCGAGGTTAAGTTCGAGGGTATCGAACAGGGCTAGGCTCAACTTTTTATAGAAGGACTTGATAAGCTTGAGGTACGAATTTACCGAAATCGAAAGAAAATGGCAGGAAATATGGGAGCAGAAAAATGTCTATCATACAGAAGGCGCTGAATCGAAAAAACCGAAATACTATGCGCTGATTGAGTTTCCATACCCGTCGGGGCAGGGGCTTCACGTCGGGCATCCGCGTCCGTATACGGCGATGGACATAGTTGCGCGTAAGCGCCGCCGCGAGGGGTATAACGTCCTGTTCCCGATGGGCTGGGACGCTTTCGGGTTGCCGACGGAAAACTACGCCATTGAGAATAAAATACATCCCGCGAAGGTTACGGAAGCGAACATAAAGCGCTTTACAGGCCAGCTGAAAATGCTTGGATACAGTTTTGACTGGGACCGCGCGGTTGACACAACCGACCCGCTTTATTACAAGTGGACGCAGTGGATTTTCCTCCAGCTTTTTAAAAACGGGCTTGCATACAAGGCGAAAATGCCCGTCAACTGGTGCACAAAGTGTAAATGCGTCCTTGCAAATGAGGAAGTCGTTGACGGCGGTTGCGAACGTTGCGGTTCACCCGTTGTCCGTCGCGAAAAGAGTCAGTGGATGCTGAAAATCACCGCGTATGCGCAGAAGCTCATCGACGGACTGGATACCGTTGACTATCCNGAGCGCGTAAAGGCTCAACAGAAAAACTGGATTGGGCGTTCCACAGGTGCGGAGGTTGACTTTGCGACGACCGAGGGCGACAACCTTCGTGTATACACAACGCGGCCCGACACGCTTTTCGGCGCGACGTATATGGTTATTTCACCTGAGCACCCCTACATCGAAAAGTGGGAGGATAAGCTTACAAACCTCGCCGCTGTTCGCGAATATCAGGCATCGGCTGCGCGTAAAAGCGACTTCGAGCGCAGCGAGCTTGCAAAGGACAAAACAGGCGTCAAGCTTGAGGGTATTATGGGAATTAACCCCGTTAACGACGAGCAAATCCCGATTTTTGTCTCCGACTACGTCCTTATGACATACGGCACGGGCGCGATTATGGCAGTTCCGGGTCATGATACGCGCGACTGGGAGTTTGCAAAAATATTCGGGCTGCCGATAGTCGAGGTTGTCAGCGGCGGTAATATTGATGAAGCGGCGTTCACCGACGTTGAAACAGGGATTATGGTCAACTCCGGCTTCCTTAACGGGCTTGAGGTCAGCGAGGCGAAAGAGAGAATCATCGACTTCCTCTCAAAAAAGGGTGTAGGCGAAGCGACTGTCAACTATAAGCTGCGCGACTGGGTTTTTAGCCGCCAGCGCTACTGGGGCGAACCGATCCCGATAATAAACTGCCCGCACTGCGGACATGTCCCGCTCGACGAGCGCGAACTTCCTTTAGTTCTGCCTGAGGTTCAGAGCTACGAGCCGACAGACAACGGCGAAAGCCCACTTGCTGCAATGCGCGACTGGGTCGAGGTCAAATGTCCGGTTTGCGGCGCGGACGCGGAGCGCGAAACCGATACGATGCCACAGTGGGCAGGGTCAAGCTGGTACTTTCTGCGCTACATGGATCCACATTTCGACGGCGGGATCGCGTCGAAAGAGGTGCTCGACTACTGGCTGCCTATCGACTGGTACAACGGCGGTATGGAGCACACGACCTTGCACCTCCTGTATTCGCGCTTCTGGCACAGGTTTCTTTTTGACATCGGCGTGGTTCCGACGGCGGAGCCATATGCCCGTCGCACAAGCCACGGTATGATTCTTAAAGACGGCGAGAAGATGTCCAAATCGCGCGGCAACGTCGTAAATCCCGACGATGTCATTAAAACCTACGGAACCGACACGCTCCGCCTTTACATCATGTTTATCGGCGACTTTGAGAAGGCGGCGAACTGGTCAGACGAAGCTGTCAAGGGCTGCAAGCGCTTCCTCGACCGCGTGTGGTCGCTTGCGGAAAACGCGAAGCCCTTGAACGAGATAAACCACGAAACCGCCATCCACAAATGCATTAAAAAAGTCACCTCCGACATTGAGGAACTGAAATTCAACACCGCCATCGCTGCGATGATGACGCTTCTTAACGAGCTTTCGGACGGCACGGCGACGCGTGGAGAGGTTACTTTGCTCGCCCAGCTTCTGAATCCTTTTGCTCCGCACATAACCGAGGAAATCTGGCAGATGTACGGTCACAAGGAGTTGCTTTCGACCTACGCATGGCCCGAATACGACGAGGAAAAGACCAAGGATTCTACCATAACCTTTGCAATTCAGGTCAACGGTAAGCTTCGCGGCACGGTTGACATGCCCGCAGACTGCACCGACGAGGAGCTTATCGCGGCGGCAACGGCGGACGACAAGATTGCGCGGAACATTTCGGGGTTACAAATCGTCAAAACCATAGTGGTTAAGGGAAAACTCGTAAACCTGATAGTCAAATAATAATTTATCCCAATAACAACTATTTCACTTGACAATAAATATGGCATGTTGTATAATACCATCCATAAGCGCAAACTGATAGGTTGGTTTTGTGTTCAGTCAAGTGCCCGGGAGGAGGGAAGTCAGATGTCGGAAGTTCATATCAGAGATAATGAATCCCTAGATAGCGCGCTAAAGCGTTTTAAGCGCAACTGCGCAAAGGCCGGAGTACTTGCCGAAGTCCGCAAGAGGGAGCATTACGAAAGCCCCAGCGTGAAACGCCGTAAGAAGAGCGAGGCCGCTAGAAAGAACAAGAAAAAATTCCGCTAATAAACCAAATGGAGAAGCTTTTGCTTCTCCATTTTTGTATTTCAATATCTTGGCTCGGACTTAATTTCAAATATCCCGTAAGCTTTCAATTTCCCCGCAGGCATCGGGGTAACAGATAAACGCCTCACCAAAGCCGCATTCTCGCGCCAAAGCAAGCTTTCGCAGCATACTGCGGCTGTCGTCGAACAGGACGAAGTGGTTCTGCCGCGAGTCGTCGTGGTAAGTGAAGTAATTTGCGCAAAGTTCGCGGGAAAAATACGGAATCGACTGCTCGCGCTTCCTAAGCTCGTCAAGCTGCTGCGGGCTTATAAAGTCGCTTGCCCCGCGCGGCGAGGGCATGACGAAATCTATGCAGACAGGTTCGTATTGCAGCGCTATGCGGCTTTTACCGTAGCGGAGCACGGCTTTACGGTATAGTTCTTCACACGAGCCGCCGACTACTGCGGAGTTTATCAGAACCTTTGCAGACGGTGCGGCGGAGGCGAGACTTTCGGGAACATAGAAACGCAGTCCCGCTTTTTTGAAAAGTTTCGCACTTTCGTAGGCAAAGCGTGTTTTAAGCTCGTTTGCGTTGCCCTCGAAGTCGCAGAGGATGCCGTCTAAACCGCGCAGATTGCACTCCTGTCGGATTTCAGCGGCAAGCTCCGGGTTGTAAACAGATTCTCCGTCAATGCCGCTGTCTGAGAGGGCTAGTAGCCCTCCACGAACATTTAGCCCAAGCCCGCTGCGGTACAGATGACCTTCTGCGCCAACTTTGTACGCGAGATGGCAGAGTGGAAGACCGTGCGCCATAGCCTCGCGCGTGTCGGCGGACTGGGCGCAAATAGTAACTTGCATTTATGACCATCCCTTTCGGTTTACAAGATTTGAAAGATTTATTCTTCGACGTGGGAGTGTCTTTACTTGACACGCAGGATTTGGTATACTATAAGAAAGAGTTCACAATACAGTATGTGAAAACTGGAGGGAATATGCTGTTAATTCCGGACGCTGAATTTAAGTCAGTCACCGACATATCGATAAAGTTTCTGAAATCGCACGGCATCCGCGGGCTTGCGCTCGACCTCGACAACACTTTGTCGAAATATTCCGAGTCCATACCATCCTGCGAGGTGTGTGCGTGGCTTTCAGGGTTACGTTCGCACGGAATTTCCACCGTTGTCGTCTCAAACAGTCATAAGCCGGAGCGCGTGGGTAAAGCGTGCGCGGCGCTCGGCGTTGAGTACCACATAAAAAGTAACAAACCTTCGAGGAAGGGCTTTCGGTGGGCGGTTATGACGATGGGTTTGAAGCCGCACGAAGTAGCCGCCGTCGGCGACCAGATATTCACCGATGTTCTTGGCGCAAAGCGCGCCGGATGTAAGGCGATAATCGTCTATCCACGCGGGATGGATGAAAATTTTCTGTTCAAGCTGCGTCGTATAGTTGAATTGCCGTTTATACGCCGCGCAAGATATACAAAGGATGGGCAAAACCATAAATAGAAAGGGTTTGATTCTTTTGACGAACGCAGAAAAATTGAGGGGGATGCTTCCAAGTCTTTCGGCTGACGCATTGTTTATAACCTCTCCGGAAAACCGGTTTTACGCAACAGAATTCCGCTCAAGCGCGGGAATAGTCGTGATAACCGCCGAAAAATCGTACTTTTTCACAGATTTCCGCTACATAGAAGCTGCTCGTGCTAACATCTCCGGCTTCGAGATTGAGATGGTCGCGGCCGACAAAAAATATACTGTACTGATTTCCGAGGCGCTCGCCGCTAACAACGTAAAAAAGCTTGCTTTCGAGGACGAAACCATGAGCGTTGCCACTTTTGAGCAGTGGAAAAAAGCTCTTGAGGTCGAATTTTGCCCGATAGGTTCCGCGATTTACGGACTTCGCCAGTCGAAAGAGGATTGGGAGGTTGCGCACATGGTTGCGGCGCAGCGTATTGCGGAGAAGGCGCTTTCCGAGGTTCTTCCGCTCATCAAGCCGGGTGTAACTGAGAAGGAAATCGCGGGGGAGCTTATTTACCGTATGCTGAAAAACGGCGCAGAGGACATGAGCTTTGAGCCGATTGTCGTCAGTGGCGCAAATTCCTCAAAGCCGCACGGCGTTCCCTCGGACAAAAAAATTGAGGCTGGCGACTTTGTAACAATGGATTTTGGATGTAGATATATGGGTTATTGTTCTGATATGACACGCACAGTTGCTGTCGGATATGCGACAGACGAGATGAAAAAAGTGTACGAAACCGTTCTCGCGGCGCAGCACGCAGGGCTTGCCGCCTCGCGTGCTGGAGTTTCGGGTAAGGATATAGACTCAGCGGCGCGTGACGTAATCACCGCTGCGGGATATGGTGAACACTTCGGGCACAGCTACGGTCATAGCCTTGGTATTGAAATTCACGAGCCGCCAAATGCGGCGCAGAGCGTCGAAACACTTATGCCTGTCGGAGCCGTCGTCAGCGCGGAGCCGGGCATATATATCCCCGGCAAGTTCGGTGTCAGGATTGAGGATGTCGTCGTTATGTGCGAAAATGGCTGCGAAAACATCACGCTTGCAAAAAAAGATTTGATAATTCTGTGAAAAGCGTTGCAAATCACTTTAAAACAGTGTAAAATAAATAGGTTAACACTAGGTTAGGAGGACTACAAATGATATCAGCAGGTGAATTTAGAAACGGAGTAACCTTTGAACTGGATAGCCAGGTATATCAGATAATCGAGTTCCAGCACGTTAAACCAGGTAAGGGCGCGGCGTTTGTCCGCACAAAGCTCAGAAACATCATCGCGGGCGGCGTTGTCGAGCGCACCTTCAACCCGACTGAACGCTATCCGACCGCTTTCATTGAGCGCAAGGATATGCAATATCTTTACAAAGAGGACAATCTCTACTATTTCATGGACAACGAAACCTATGAGCAGATTCCGATAGGCGAGGACACGCTCGATGACAATTTCAAATTTGTCAAGGAAAACGAGACGGTCAAGGTACTTTCCTACAAGGGCAGCGTTTTCGGTGTAGAACCGCCGACCTTCGTCGTTCTAGAAGTAATCGACACCGAGCCGGGTGTCAAGGGCGACACTGCCACCAATGTGCAGAAGCCCGCAACCCTCGAAACAGGTGCTATCATCAAGGTTCCGCTTTTCGTTGATAGAGGAGAGAAAATCAAAATCGACACTCGCACTGGCGACTATCTCGAGCGTGCCAAGGGATAAAAGAAGAACGAAGGCGCTCGAGCAGTGAAAATAAGACTGCCGTCGCCGAAAAAAACAGGTGTGAGGCGAAGCCACACACGGCATTTTTTCGCGAAAGGCGAGGTCTATTTTCACGTCTGCGAGAGCAGCCGCAGTTTGACAGAAAAGAAGAACAAAGTAGCCGCGAATAACCAAAGCGGCGCGAAATAATCGCGCACCACACAAAGAAAGGAATATTACCCAAATGAAGCAAGAGGCAGCATACCTTCGCGGACTTGCGGAGGGGCTTGGAACCGTCGACACACCCGAACGAAAGCTGATTTCCGCGCTTGTCGATATCGTTGACAAGCTCTGTGAAGAAATTTCGGAGCTAACCGAGCGTATAGACGATCTTGAAAGCGACCTTGAGGAGCTTGACGAAGAGATGGAAGAACTCGCCAAAATTCTTGAGGACGAGGAAGAATGCGACTGCGGTCACGACCACAGCCACGACCACAGACATTCACACGGTCAAGACCACTCGCATGACCATGACCACGGCGAAGAAGTAGAGACATTAGAGCTTGCATGTCCGGTCTGCACAAAGCCAATTGAAATCAACGAGGAAATGCTGAACACAGGCGTTTTCAACTGCCCGCATTGCGGGGAAAAGCTTGAAATCGACATGGGCGGCGGCTGCGACTGTGGCGGAGAATGCGGTTGCGACGACTGCGAAGGCTGTAACTGAATAAAAAATAAAACCCATCACTTCTGTGGTGGGTTTTTTGCAGGAAATTGCAAATTTGCTATTGACTTTGAGTGAACTCCATGTAGTATGGTGTAAATGCGAAACGAAATAAATACATAGACGGAAAGGGATGTTTTTTACAATGAAATACCGCAAGCTGGGAAGAACAGGCTACATGGTCAGTGAGGTTGGCATGGGCTGCGAGGGATTTGAGGATAAATCCTTTGAGGAGACGCTTGAACTTGTTGACGCAATGGAGCAGCATGGCATAAATTGTATGGATTTGTACACTCCAAACCCAAAGCTCCGCTCGAATTTGGGCCAGGCTCTGCTCGGACGCAGAGAGAAATTTGTACTACAAGCGCACATCTGCACGACGTGGAAGGACGGGCAGTATAAACGCACACGCGACATGGAAGAAATAAAAGCGAGCTTTGCGGATTTACTTGAGCGGATGGAGACTGACCATATCGAGGTCGGAATGATTCATTATGTCGATTCAATGGCGGAGTGGGATAGCATAAAAAACGGCGAAATCATGAAATATGCGCAGGATTTAAAAAATTCCGGCAAAATCGGCGCACTCGGACTTTCGAGCCATAATCCCGCCGTTGCACTTGACGCGGCACAGAGCGGGCTTGTGGATGTGATGATGTTGAGCGTCAATCCCTGCTACGACCTGTTGCCTGCGGGAGAAAACATAGGTCAGCTGTGGGACGGAAAAAGTTACGAAAACCAACTCATAAACATAGACCCGACGCGGTATGAGATGTACGAAAAATGCCAGAATCTCGGCGTGGCTATAACCGTTATGAAGGTGTTCGGCGGCGGTGATTTGCTCAGCGCGGAGCTGTCTCCGGCGGGGAAGGCGCTGACGGTTTATCAGTGCATACACTACGCGCTGACGCGGCCCGGCGTTGCCTCTGTTCTCATCGGGGCTAAAACGGCGGAGCAAATTAAGGCGAGCGTCGGCTATTCAGCAGCGCCCGAAAGCGAAAAGGACTATGCCGGAGTTTTCGCTGCGCTTCCGAAAATCAGCTGGCAGGGGCATTGCATGTACTGCGGTCACTGTGCGCCTTGTTCCGTGAAAATTGATGTCGCCGATGTGACAAAGTTCCTGAACCTTGCGCTCGCGCAGGGCGAAGTGCCGGAGACTGTGCGCGAGCATTACGAAGTTTTGGAGCACCACGCGTCGGAGTGCATTGCCTGCGGCGAATGCGAGTCGCGCTGCCCGTTCGGTGTGCCAGTTATCGAGAATATGCAAAAGGCCGCCGGGATTTTCGGAAAGTAACAAACCGCATCAAAATAAATAGACCACGGAAAACAAAAAAGAGCGGCATAGCCGCTCTTTTTTGTCATATTATTGAATGTAGTTAGACATGGCAGGTATAGGGGAACCCCTACTCGACCAACCCTTCTTTTACCATAGTATCTAATGATTTTTGTATAGAGTTATCAAGTTCTTCTTCGATATGATAATAAATGGCGATTTGTGCAAGTGCAGACATTGCTTGCTTTATTTCTCCGGCCAAATTATCCTTTTTTGGTTCGCCATGTTTTTGACGCTTGATGCCGCTATCCTCCCATAGGCTGACTTCACTCGCGACTTCACCGCATTCTTCAAGAAGCCTTGAAACCATTTGGTATGGTTCAACCCCTTTAGGATAACGCTTCATATAACCACTAGCTAGTTTGTATAGCTCATCCATAAAATACCTCCTGCGCTTGAAAGTGTTAGAAATTAATAATGAATGTCTGTCGCCTGCAAATCCCTACATCAGCCCCTCATTATAAACCGCCCTCTCGCCGCCGACAAATTTCGGGCGCGTTCTGGCGCAGACGAGGTTCGCCTCGCCGATTTTCGTTATGCTCACACGCACAGGAACGGCGACATGAGCGAGGTGCATTCCAATCAGAGTGCCGCCTATGTCAAATCCAGCATTTGCAGTGGCGCTCTCGGCCAAAACCGGGTCAAAAAACGAGCCGTAGCAAACCGTCGCAAATGTGCCGCCTGCGGTCGCCTGCGGAATTGCGTTGACAACTTCAAGGTTATACCGCTCCGCCGCTTCGCTCTCGATGACGAGGGCACGGTTCAGATGGTCACAGCACTGCGACGCGAGGTAAATTCCGCGCTCGCGAAGTTCGGGGGAAATCCCGGAAAAGATGGCGCGTGCCGCTTCGAAAGAGGACTGCTTGCCAATTTTTCCACCGACAATTTCGCTGGAGGAACAGCCGACGACAAAAATGTCGCCGACTTTAAGCTTTGCAACTTCAAGAAGCTCCAAAAGTGCGGTGTTTGCCTGTTTCGTGACGGAATCAAACATTATTTCTGCTCGTTTCTGTAATAGTTCATCAAACATCCCGCAAGGATAATGTCGCGCTCGTCAGCAGCAATAGCCGGAAGCCTGAGCGTGATTTCGCGTTTTTTGCCGTCGCTTACAAGGGTTGCGGTGATGCTATCGCGGTTTTCAAGGAGTGCGTAACGTATACCGCTGATGAAAATTTTGTCGTTGGCCGTCAGTCCGGTTTTCTCCGCGTCGTCGAGGATGAACGGAAGCATTCCCCAGTTGACGACGTTCGAGCGGTAGCGCTTTGTCGCGTACTCGCCTGCAATGTTTGCAACTCCGCCGAGGACGCGCTGGCAGCTTGCGGCTTGCTCGCGGGCAGAGCCGTCGCCAGGCTTCAGCGCGAAAACCAGCGAGCCAACACCGCAATCCTTTGCGTCGTTGCCGTCGAGATACTCCAAAAGCTCGGCGGAGAGGGGAACGCAATCGCGAATTGAGGTACGGCGCTCGGTTTCAAGAGCCTGAATTGCAAGAGCGCGGCCATAATATTCCGGGTCTTTGCGCGAGAGGGTGAAGCTCGCAAGCTTTAAGGGGTTTGAGCGGTAGCTTGAAGTCTCGCCCGACGGAATCAACTCATCCGTAGTCGTAACGGGGTCGTAAATCGCGCAAGCTACACTGAGCATAAGGTTTTCCGGCAGCGCAACCTGCTCAGGCCAGTCGGCGATATTCGGGCCAAAAACAAGCTCGGCGGAGGTTTCCGCCTTGCCGTAACCCTGATAGACGCGGTTTTCATAGGGTGTAGCATCAAAGGTGTAGTCGGTCGTA
>JGI994J12354_10002200_pt1 | contig 19212 bp, 18 predicted proteins | sample IntmicLarv3ML3BL_FD_12354 | JGI IMG/M metagenome (IMG submission 12354)
TTGTGTGAAGTATCTCACTGGTACATGTGCGGTTCCCTTCAAGCTTCGTTTTCCTTTTGCGGTGCTTGCGATCCCAAAAAACGCATAGACTCTGAAAATTTTTTTTAGTGCGCTTCGCTTCGCCAGTTTGTAATGGTAATCGGTACGGTCGTATCATGCCGCTCCCATATTTCAAGCGAAAGAGAGGGAAATGTTATGTCAAAGAAAAACCTTAAAGTTGTATGTCCATACTGTGGAGCCGAACGGTGTGACTGCCAAAAGATAGACCTACAGCCGGATAAAATAAGCGAAGTCGACTTAATCGCTCCTGCACGAGCAGTTCTCGACGCCGCAAAAAAGGCGTTCGAGAATCCCGAAATCGAGGCAGATGATCAGCGATGGCTTGCGGAGCGGTACGTTGATTATAACGATAATGGAGGTAAAACAGATGATTAATTGCAATAAATCAACTTTCACGGAACGTCTGACGGTCAGACGGATTAAGAAACAAGATGTCATACTCCGCAAAGCTACAAAAAATAAGGCATTAGAAAAGCTGGCCGCATATGAGGATAGCGGACTAGAGCCGGACACGGTTAAATGGCTTGCACGATTAGGAGATGCCGGAGCGGATATGCTCCGCGTGTATACCCTTTTAGATGTACCGCAACAAATAATCATACTTAACGAAGCGTGGAGGCTAGCAGGGGAACCGGCTTTGACAGACCATGAGCTTACGTCTGTGCGAGAGCGTGCGGAGACCGCCGCAAAAAAGGGCATAAAGCAGAGCGGGTAACTGTGTGTATTTCTACCCTTTATTCTACCCTTTACAGAGTGTTTTGACCCTTTAAAATACCCTTTACACGATTTATTTACTTTTATCTATTTTTATTCAGAATCGCTATAAACCTTGATATGACTGAATTAGTTTGTGCTAGATTTCACTGGATTGATTTACCTTTATTACGATACGTATAGTTCGAATCTCTCCTTCTCCGCCATTATGTACAAATGCGAACCCATCCCAATGTTTTTTCGTTGGTGAAGCGTTCGCATTTGTTTTTCTGTTAGAATATCCTAATTTTAATCAGAATAATAAGTGATAAAAAACGAAAGCCATACAGCATATCAATTGATGCGATAAACGACTAACGTCGTTCAATTGATATGCTGTATGGCTTTATGTTTTTAGTTAGAACTGAGTTCCTTTATCCTAATATAGCTTTCAATAGTTTCCAAAATTTTTTCCTTTCTCTTGGTGCTGATAACCGACATCAATGCCGCAAATTCGTTTGTCAGTTCGTCATCGTAATTTTGAACCGCTATTAATGGATGTGCTGATATATTATCCGATAATAGTTCATCAAGACTCTCGTTAAACAATTCTGACATGTCACTCAAGAGGTCAAGACTTGGATGAACAACTCCACGTTCTAAACTGGAGATGTAATCCTTGGATTTGCCAAGTTTAGCACCCAATTGTTTCTGAGTCAAATCACTCTTTTTTCTGTAATATGCAATTTTTTTGCCTATAACAAAGTTGTTGATTTCCATTTCACGATTTCCTCGCTATATCTGATTTTCCAACAGGTATATTATAAACTTTTTTTCGTATTCGCATAATGTTTGAAATTTACTTATACATGTAGAACACAATATTTTGTCAAAATCATTATCATAAAGACAAGTGTTGAAATCTATGCCTAAAGCATTTATTATCGCAACAGCAACATTTGTACTTATATTATGGTGTCCGTGTTCAATCCGCGAAAGATATTTGTCGCCTATGCCGACTTTTTCAGCCAACTGCGCAAGCGTTAGTCCTTGCTTTAATCTATAATATTTTATTTGTCTTCCGAATTGTTCAAAGTCAAACACGCATATCACCTCATTTATAAATAATTCTATATCATTTCTTTTAATAGCAACACAACTTAAATACGCTATATCTAATATCTACTAAAAATATAACTATATACTTGATTATAGAGTGTAAATATTATATAATATGAATTAATCTAGCTTTTGACCTAATTCATATTGTTTTATAAACCACATCGTCAATCATTATAACTTATATGCAAACATTGAAAAAACGCCGAGACGTGTCGCAATAAATTACATAACATAGAATTTTATGGACAAACATCATTGGTATCAAAGGTTTGTGCAAAGCAGCCTTGTTACATAACACCAAACCAAAAAATGAAAGGACGATGTAAATGAAAAAGTTTATCAGTTTTCTCTTAGTGGTGGTGATGTCGTTTAGCTTGCTCGGCAGCATGACCATAATGAGCAATGAAAGCGACACCACGCATGACGTCGAGCAAGAAACAACACAAGACATCGAAGAAATACTCGCTACCGCAGAACTCGCGTCGATGCCTCCCATCGACGCAAATGTTGCAATAGACATTGCATTTTCTACCAAAAAGGTGTATAATGAACCTAATAGCTTGCTTGAAGCGGAGGTAACGGCGGAAAACACCACAGGCGCACCACTTAAGCTAACGGCGATTATGGCATTCTACGAACCAAACGGCAAACTGGCGGATATCAAAACAAATTCTGCGACTATTGCGCATAACAACACCGCGCATATTACAGTTTCAAACGATACTTCCCTCGTACCTTCGGGCGGATACGCAAAGATTATGGTGTGGGATATGGATAAATTGAGACCGTATTCAGAGAGCGTCACACTAACCGAAAGCGAAATCAATTTGTATAATTCAGCCACGCTAATCAATGCAAATTCGACAACGCCGGGATATTTGAAAACCGAATATCAGATAGATTGGTACAGAATAAATGAAAAATCGTCGGGACTGCTTAGTCTGGCATTAAACAATATTCCGGCAGGATGCTCCTACAGAGTTGCGATATGCGATACTACAGGAAACGTAATTATGGACGATACTGTAAGCGGCGCAAGCAGGACAATCAGCGGATTCAGCATATTGAAAAATCAAGACTACTATATAATCGTTTATTCAAGTGCGGGAAGCAGTAAGACACAGGCGTATACGCTGACTTCATCGTATGTGAATGTCGCGGATAAAGAGCCGTCTGACGATTCGTATATCGGAAGCCCGCAAGGCGTGGCTGAGTTGTCCGCATACGGCGCAGAATCGGACGAAGCAGAACCATCGCCGAGTTATCATTCGGCACCGCAGGAATCGGAAATTGATGCCATTGAACATGCGGAACAAGCGACGGCAATGTTACTAAGCGATGGACTTGTACTCGGCACACCTGTAACAATTCCTATTAATTCTTCGACAACGTTGTCAGGTCATGTTCCATCTAACGGCGGGATAACCATTTATAATACAACACTAAACGCCGGCGATAAGTTGGTTGCAGATTTAACCTCCCCATCTGGGAAAACCTATATTGCAGGTATAGCGAGCAGTGATTTGCATGTGTTTGACATGGGCGTACAGGAAAGCTCACGGTCACACGCATCATGGAAAGCGACAACCGCCGGAACATATCATATTATGGTCTATGATTATTACGAAAGCGGTGTATCCACTCAGCCTTATTCACTCAGAGTGTATCGGTATAATTCGAGCAATTATGATGCTTGGGAAATTAACGACACACACGCGCAAACATCCGCCACTTTAGCCAGTTTTAATAACGCACTTGGTAGTTCAACAAAAAAAGTGAGCGGTATTTCCAATTTAAGTATCGACACCCGCGTAGACCAAGACAAATTCCCTGTTTACTTGAATGCCGGAGATAAGTTAACCGCAGATATTAATATGGGAAGCGGATATAATGACAATTTACACAAATACAGAATTAGTATTGAATGGACTGACGAATCATCATTGAATATGTATACGTATGACAATCCAGGCAGTCTGACCCATAAAAAGGCAACGTTTATTGCCCCGGTCAGCCGCCAGTATTACGTGAGCATTGCCAGTGATGATATGACGAATGGGAGTCCTTCTATAAAGTATACATTAACAGTTACAAAAGCGGCGGCGGCTGATGTAGACCAGTATGAATCTTCCACTTTGCCCGGCACAAATGACTTCATAAATAAGACTTACGATATCACAAGCCGTACACAGCTAACGGCAACGCTTGATAATCAGCTTGATGTCGATTGGTACAAAATCTACGATACAGGTTCTGCGCGAACTAAAATCATAGAGTTAAAAAACTGCGATGCTAATACGCAAATGGAGCTTTATGAAGTTAAAAACGGCGTTTCGGGATATATACCGTGCGAAGCGGGCGGAAAGAAAATCATTGCGAATATAGATAGGAACACCGAGTATCGGCTCTGGGTAGGCTCAACAAATTGGAATCCGAATAATAAAGGCTATACCTTGGAGTTGACAAATACTCGAAATACCGACGCGCTGAGTTTGACAAACACACCATCGTACAATGGTGGAGCCGGGGCGAAAGTCGGAAACAACAATACGCTTTCGTTTAATATGAAAAAACAAACCTCCGGCAGCGGGAGTTATTGGATTGAAGCCGCCGCCGCATGGGGCGCAAACGGTGAGATTTGGGGTAAATCCGAGAGCGGAAAGACGGTTACGTTTTCGGGTACGGCAGACATGCCTATTACGTTGAACAACCTTGCGATATCTAATATTGGTGATGACCTTCAAACATATATTCGTGCGTATGTGAGTGACGCGGATAGGACGCTTGTGTTTGCCAGCCCGCCGTTTGGGGGGAATGTTGGTGCGTTGGAGTTGGTGCCGCAAACGGTTGTGTTTAATCAACAGCCGCATGGAATTCCATATAAATATATTTATGTTGACCATCCGGAGCATATTCGCACGATTGATACAGTTGAAGCGGGAGCCGCACTTATGCATACGGATTTGCAACCGGGTATACGGTATGTTCTGGCGGAGTATCACCATAAGTCAACATGGAGTGGTTATGGCAGCGACCCATTTGATGCAGCGACTGCTTTGTATTATGATGCGGCTTTTTGTGGCAATCAGAATACAAACATTACAATACATCGAATCGGGTATAGCCATTCTAATTGGGGTTATCTAGACAATGCTTATACTGATTTTTTAGGTATGTCACCAAAAGGAAATAGGACTTCACCACATAGTTACAATTCTGGAACATACACGTTTCCAGCTCCAGCAGCTGGAGATACCAAAGGAGTTGTGTGGTTTTCGGAATTTATTAACTCCTCTGATCCTAATAAAATGGTTATAGCCGCATCAGGCGATGCTATGGGGTATGTACATGTGCTTGTAGAGTTTGAAGTTAGTGCGCCTGCAACATTGCGTACACTAGCATATACAAACCAATCAACTTATAAAGCTACCTTTAAAAGCTCTATGCAAAGCACATATGAGGACTTGCCGGAGCAGGTGTCGAAGGGCGTTGGTAACTTTGCTCAAACGATAGATGCAGGAGTTTTGGAATATAGCATTGATGACAGTCTTTTTACTAATAAGCAGTCAATTAATTTACCATTCAAAATTAGCAATAAGTTTAATAGTGACAGTGTTACAGATGTTCTATATACAAACTCCGTTCCTGCTTTTTATGACGCCCAAGGTACCATGCCTGAAAGCGGCGTGTTCAGCATAACATATACAGGTGGATTGAAAAAAGCAGGTGGAGGAGTTTCGCAGGGCAGTATGACGTTTGACGGATATCATAATCCAAGGATAGGAAGTTATGAAATTCCCGGAGTCCATACATTAGGGCAAAATGAAGCATATCCACAGTCCTTTCTAAATTGGATTAAAAATGATATGGATAACCGATGGGGTACTAATCCAAGCGCCGCTGCGATTGCCGCGGATGCTTTATTTGGCGCAAGCAGTATGGGTGGGTATGATGTAACGCATAAGTATAAGATTAGAATTAATAATATGGGTAGCCAGACGCGATATTTAACTTATAGTATTCTAGGAAGTAATGAATACATCGCGCAATTTGGAACAGTTGATACAATTTACAAAGATGATCACGGCAAAACTGTAAGCGAACGCATGGCACTACCTCCAGGCATTACAGAATTTGAACTTTGTGTTTCGATGATTATGGGCGGTAACGCAACAGCAAAGCAGGAACTAGTTGTTATGAAGCAGTAGAGAAATTGTAAATTAAATATTATATGTGAGGAGAATGAATATGAAAAAAAGACCAAGCTTAAAAAAAGTAGTAACAATAATATTATCCGTTGTCATGTTGATGACTCCAATTATGGCGAGTGCCGAGTTTTATTTCGATATAATTCCCAGTTCGAGTTTTACAAGAGATGAATTTTATAAAATTGTTCAAATCTCAGATTCGTTGACGCTGTACGATTCAATCTTTGAAGTTGATGGGAAATTATATAATAAAAATGGTTCATTCGATATAATGCTTGCAACGTCTCTTTATAATAACACCGGAAGTATTGAATGGGAGTACGTTCAAACGGAAAACGGCTATATAGCAAGAAAAACAAATAGTGATGGAATTCCGTTAAACCTAATGGAAGCAAATCCTTTGTACTATTTCGATAGTGATATTAATATAGTAAAAGAAATTAATTTAGACGGTTATACCTTTGCTAAAGTTGTTAATTACTATAATGGAGTTTACTACTGCACATATTCACAAAAGTTTCGTGCCATGCTTGATGATAACGGTGATGTATCAGAATGGGGCGAACCAATAAATGATCCATTGCCCCAATATAATGGCAAGAATATAATACGCAAGGATATTACTGTTATGTCAACGGATATGGAAAATTGGACAGAAATCGAAACTATACCTAATATACCTAAAACTAATGATGAAATACAGTGGTTAGACGGTCAGATAGCGATTGGGGATCAAAAAATGAAACACGTTGTTTATGAAAGTGAAAAACCAGATTATATACAGAACTTTGGCAAATGGTTTGTTTTTCAAAAAGATGATGAAGCACTTTATTTGTCAAATGACAATGTAAATTTTGTGAAAATTCACATCCCTTTGGAACACGAAATTTTTAGTAACACGGAACATATAAAAACTTTCTTTAATGGACTGCCTGTAATTCCTAACGAACGAGTTACTATACAAGAGGTATCTGAGATAGATGGCAACATTGTTATTAACTGGGCTTTGGATAATACGATTCCTAATAGCTACTTCATCACCCCAGCCCAACCAGTTTATAACGAATTATCTCGTTTGAAAACTACTCCTTTTGTGTGTCTTAACGACACAATCCTCGGCTTCGAAGTACCTCCCACCATCGAAGACGACCGCACACTCATCCCGCTGCGCTTCCTCTTCGAGCAGATGGGCGACGATGTAGACTGGGACGCGGCTGCTCGAACAGCCACAATCGCAAACGAGGAGAACGAAATTTCCGTCTCGATAGACAATCCAGTTGCTACACTGAATGGCGTAAGCGAGGAAATGGATGTTCCTGCGCGGCTGATAGATGGAAAGACTATGGTTCCGTTGCGGTTCTTGTCGGAAGGATTGGGGTATGACGTTGAGTGGGATGCGGAGACGAGGGTTATTACGATAACGACGGATCCGGTGGCGGTAATGATGAAGAATATTATGAAGGCTTTTTGAGGTAGTTTGACATAATGTGACAGAGGGGGTATAATTCAACTGTATGGTTGGGTTATACCCTCTTTTACTTTTGGCATGGTGTTTAAAGGTGAAGCATACAAGTTAAGCTGATATTATCTAACAAACGAGTATTTTTGCGATACAAAATAATTATAGAAACGACAAACGCTTATGTTAATTTTTCGGGCAATCTATGGAAATGAGAAAAAAAGATGCAAGCCCCCGGGACATAATAAGTACATACAACGGCGGCCCCGCAAAGATGCGAAAGTGTCTAGCAGGGCTTTATTTTCACAAAAATGCCGAACAGTTTATTTTCGCAAGTATAAAAGCGAAAATATCTGTTTTTTATTATATGAGCCTGTCAATAAAACTTTTTTAATAATCGCATATCCCATCCGTGCCCCGCCGCTTGCAGCGCTATTGTTGTATCGCTCGCCAAACCTACGCTGTATGTAAAGTCTCCGTTGTCGTCTTTACTCCAAACCATTCACTGTGTGTATGGTTGGATTGTCACCAATGGTGTACCCCAGAGAAGCCAGCCTTGCATCTTCTTCCGAAGGAATCACTTTTTTCACAATTAAATCAATATCCTTAAACGCATTACCTCTATTTGCCGTAAGCACAACCTGAGTGGTATATGTTTTTGCGCCTTTAAACGAGTTGTCATTTGGTGTCCAGGTCACGTTTCCGATAGTGAAATTACCTGTGGCACTCGCTGTCAAACTCGGGACTGCATCGGTTGCAGGAGAGGTAACGGCAACATCTACGCTTGTAATTGGCGTTATCGGAACAACAGGACCAAGTCCCATCGCACCTCTCAGCATAGCCGCCGCTTCATCGTTTGCAAACGTTTGACCGCAGAGCATCATTTCCAGAACGTTATCGCGTTCGGCTTGAGATAAGCTGTCATATTTTGTTTTGAGTGCCGCCGCATCGCTGACATTTAATCCGTCAATTCCCTTCAGCGCAAATGCCATCTGTTCTGCAGTCGCCGCATTGTTAATGATTGAGCAACCCCAACGGTGCAACAATGCCAACCAGCATCGCAAGTATTAGCAAAAATGCAAAACTACGACTTTTCATGCGTGATACCTCCTAATTTATTGCGATTTTTTTTGATAGCCGCCAACCTTTGCCGTTTTATAGTGCATTTATCTAAAACAGCAATATGACTGTATAGTTTGATTATATATCATTCACAAAAACTGTATCCACAAAATCAACGATTATATTGCATGTTGAACTATTTCGTGCTACAATATGTTTACCGCTGTCGTTTAGAGGACATTCGTTTGAATAAATTCAATTTCGCTTTTGGGCATTCGCGGCTGCGTAACCTCAGCTCTAAACCCTGATTCAAAATTAGACTTGTTAAGCGTTGCACTATTGATAAATCCATTGACTTTCCTCCGTTTTGTATTGTACAGTAGATACATTGACATATGATGAATAGAAGGAGATTAAACTCATGCAAAAAATTAAAATCGGTGTTATGGGCATTGGCCGCGGAACAGCAATGATAAACTACTGCAAGGCCGTAGGGGATGTTGAGCTTGTCGCCATATGCGATAGCTGGGAGCAGGGTCTTCTTGCAAAAAAAGAAGAACTAGATAACGACGGCATTACATGCTACCTGTCTTTTGACGAATTTATCAAGCATGATATGGATGCGGTTATTCTTGCGAATTACGCAACACAGCATGCACCATACGCAATAGAGTGTTTGAAAAACGGCAAACATGTTTTGAGCGAAGTTTTGCCGGTGCAAACAATGAGCGAGGCGGTCGCGCTTGTTGAGGCTGTTGAAAACAGCGATAAACTATATGCTTATGCGGAAAATTACTGTTTTATGCCGGCGCCGTCTAAAATGCGTGAGTTATACAAAGCGGGTATTTTGGGCGAGTTTGAGTATGGAGAAGGAGAATACTTTCACAATTGTGAGTCAGCTTGGGTCGACATCACACAAGGCAACCCGAACCACTGGCGCAACAACATGTCCGCCATGTACTATTGCACACATTCGTTAGGACCGCTGATTCATATTTCCGGGCTTAGACCTGTGTCTGTCACAGGCTTTGAAATGCCGTATAACAAGAGAATGAGCCGAATGGGCGCAAAATCCGGTTTGGGCGCGGTGGAAATGGTTACATTGGAAAACGGCGCTATTCTCAAAAGCGTACATGGCGTAGGAATCTCCAGAAACTCCATCTGGTATTCGATATACGGCTCAAAGGGCTGTATGGAAAGCGCGCGCGAAATTGCCGAACAGGGCGATATTGCAAAGATATACATAAACTGCGATGAATACGAAGGCGAAAACGCCTGGCACATCGAAAGTTATAGTCCTTCCGACGAACTTACCGAAACAGCAAAAACCTTCGGACACGGTGGGTCTGATTTTTATACTATGCATAATTTTGTTGAGAAAATAAAAGGTCATGATGCAGATGTTGTTGGCATATATGAAGCGCTTGATATGTTCCTGCCGGGATTATTTGCATATCGTTCGGTGCTCGCCGGAGGTATTCCAATGTATGTTCCGAATTTGCGAGATAAATCCATACGAGAGCAATATAGAAATGACACAATGTGTACTGACCCGGCCGTTGCGGGCGACAGACTTATACCAAGCTATTCAAAAGGGAACCCTGAAATTCCCGCCGAAATTTATGAATCACAAAAAGATAAATGGATGAAATCATTGGAGAAATCGGAGAAGAAATAATGCATTATACTTTTATCGGAATCGCGGTTGTCCTTTTCGGAATACAGTTCTTGTTTAATGATGTATATCAGAAATCAAACGGCAGCGAGCTAAAGACAACGCTTGTTTTTTCAGCAGGGACAGGCGCGGTTGTAGCCGCAGCAATGTTCGCCGCAAACGGATTTAGCCTATCGGTTACTTGGTTTTCGCTTGCTGTGGGAAGCTTGATTGCAATAAACAATATAGCATATCTCTTTTGCAGCATGAAAGCGCTCGGCAAGGTCAATCTTTCGGTATATTCGGTGTTTGCGATGCTCGGCGGAATGTTTTTGCCCTTCGTTTACGGAATATTGTTTTATGAAGAAGGCTTGAGCGTTGGCAAAGTGATATGCTGTGTGCTAATCGGAGTCTCCCTGTTTCTAAATGTACAAAAAGGGAAGCAAACGGGAAAGGTGTATTACTTTTTTGTGTTTTTCCTAAACGGAATGATGGGCGTCTTTGCGAAGTTTCATCAATCTTTTCCGGACATTGCCGCCAATTCCACTGATTTGCTTCTCCTTTCCGGCATGGTCTCGTTCGTAATCAGCGTGATTGCAATGTTTGCCGTTAAGGGCAAATTTAAGATGCCGGCTCAAAGATCACTGCTTTGCATCGGCGGATATGGAGTTGTATACGGCACGGCAAACCTGCTCGTTCTTATGTCGCTGATACATTTGCCTGCCTCTGTGCAATATCCTTTGATAACGGGCGGCGTCATTATCGTTTCGACAACGATAAGTTTCTTGAAGAAAGAACGTTTGAGCGTAAAAAATATTGCTGCGGTGGTACTGGCGTTTGCAGCGATGATTGCAGTGAATTTTTAGATAGGGGATAATTGCTTTATGGACAAGACATTTCAGTATTATATGGACGCAAATCCGCAGGTGATGGATACCATCAATCGGCAGCCAACGAAAGGCGTTCCCATTTGCTGGGCTAATGTTATGCAGCACAGTCATCTTGAACAGTTGACAGGGATGCAAGCCGGGGCGTATGCGAAGAATCCTGTGGAAGTGTATCTAAAAGCGCAAAAAAACCTGGGCGTTTGCCTGCTCGACCAATATATTCCTACAAATCCGCTGTCTATGGGCGAGTGCGGATACGAAGAAAAAACAAACACCGCTACCACCGGTGCAGAGAAAGTCGTTCTTGATAAAATGCTGATCAACTCCCCTGAGGCGGTGGTTGAACACATGGAGAAGTTTGTTTTTCCACAGATAAAACATGAAATCGCTATATTTAATGAAGAAAAAATGCGGGAGTCCATACTTGAAAGCGAGTTGGACATTCAACGCAAGCTTGGGGAAAATATTTTGAAAACGGGGTATGGATATATACAATTTCCGTATCTGGCATACTATAGTTACGGTTATGAAAACTATTTTATGGCGTATGCGCTATACCCTGAGGTAATGGAACGACATTTTTCGCTTCAAGCGGATTTGGCGGTTTTGAGAAATAGAGCAGCGGCGAAATTATATGAACAAAAGCTATTGCCACCTATGTTTAGGCTGGATCACGATATGGCGGATTCGCGCGGGACATTGGTTGATATTCGCTCATTGGACAAACTATGGATGCCGCATTTTGCGCGTTCTCTTGCGCCGCTGGCAAAGTGCGGTGTGAATCTGATTTGGCACTGCGACGGGAATTTGATGGAGATGCTTCCGCGGCTGATTGAAGCGGGTGTTGTAGGATTTCAAGGGTTTCAATACGAAGATGGAATGGACTATAAAAAGATTTGCAACATGAAAACACGTGATGGCGAGAGCCTGTTGATATGGGCAGGCGTGTCTGTCACCCGAACCTTGCCGTTTGGCACGCCTGGGGATGTGCGTAATGAGATTAGATTTCTTGTTGAAAATGGACCTAAAACAGGACTGTTTCTGGGTGTATCCAGCTCTGTTGCGCCGGGTGTTCCGTGGGAAAACATGCAGGCATTGGCAGACGGCTTTGCCTGTGCACGAGAGGGACGATCAATATGATAAACAAAGAGAATTATGCCGTATGGTGGGCGCATGAAGACTTTGGACGTGCCGGTATTTGGATAACCGCCCCGGACAATAAAGATTCCGGCAAACATTACCCCAAGCTTCCCGACGGCGTTGAAAAAAGATGGACGGACAAACGCTTTATCTGTGAGCGAATGGATTTTATTTTGGAGCATACCTACTACGGTGGCGAGGCATTCCCCATTTGGGATGCCCAATATCCCGGGTGGGATGCGTTGCCGACCTTCCTCGGCTGCGGCATAACGTTGGACGAAGAAACAGGCTGGTGGCACCCTTTTATGGACCAGGGCGAACTTGCCTCTTATAACCCGGCGGATATTTATATTTGCAATGACAATCCGTGGTATAAAATGTCACAAGAATACCGCAAACTTGCTGTAGAACAGAGTAAAGGGCGGGCAATCCCTTCCACCGGCGCTTTTGGCGGCTGCGGAGATACATTAGGGTCCATTCGTTCAACTGAACAATTACTGTTTGACGTAGTTGAAGATCCCGACGCGGTGCTGGCGTTTGAAATGCGTTTAATGGAACTATGGTGTGAACATTATGACGAACGCTATGCCGACTTCCAAAAAATCTGCGGCGGAACAGCCGGTTGGTTCAATCTCTGGTCACCCGGGAAGTTTTACGCTTCGCAATGTGACTTCGCTTACATGATCTCCCCGGCGGATTTTGAGCGTTGCTTCCTGCCTGCGCTTAATATGCAGACCAATTTTCTTGATCACACGGTACACCATGTTGACGGCATCGGAAATTTTAACCATATCGACGCCCTTTGCAGTTTGCCTAAGTTACAGGCGCTTCAAATATTACCGGGTGCGGGGAAGCCAAGTCCACTTGCGTTTCCGGAGGTGCTGAAAAAAGTACAGCGAGCTGGCAAAAATTTGCACATTTCCATCAATCCGAATGAAATTAAAGACGCACTCGACCTGCTTTCGTCACGCGGGTTGATGATAGAAACATGGGCTAATTCACGCGAGGAAGCAGAAGATATCATATGTTTTGTCGAGAAAAATTCAGTCGTTAGATAGGCGTGTTAAAACTTGTACATCTTATTTATAAAATAAGACTGTGCATACCACCGGTAATAGTGGCAGTTATGATTTGAAAGGCGGATCGGCATAGTCATATTGCTTCTGTTAATCAAACTCGCTCATGCTAAGTAGGTATTGTTCTCCGCCAAAAGGTTATAATCCGAACACTATATTTGTAAAAGGGTGTTTTGGGATTATAGTAAAGGTTAAGCCGTAGGGATTATCCCCACGGCTTTTTTTTGCCCAAAATGGACGTCTACCTTTTACAGACTTATTCATCCGCTCCGCATAACTCATATGCCTTAATAAGCCCATGCGACGCAAGCGCTCTGGCGTACCAGTGCCCGCATTCGTATTCGTTGAACGGATTGCGCTTTGTGCCGTCGTAACGCGCGCGGCAAGTACGTACAATGTCAAGCCCCTCGTCGATTAATCCATATGAAATCAGGTGTGAAGCAACTTGATACTCGATTCCTGTCCATACCTCGTCTGAATAGACGAACGGGAGCGACGGTTTTCCGCCGCGCGGCCATGTGCAGAGCAAAAGTCCGCCCTCATCGCCGATCGCATAGCCCGGGCGCTGCGGATTTTCGTGTGTACGCAGTGATTTTTTGAAGTTATATCTATACACCGACAGCAAGTGGCTCTTGACCTTTTCTTTGTCCAAAATCTCGCCAAGTCCGCATATTTTTGCGAGCCATGCGCCCAAAACGCCATCAGAAAGACAACCCTTTCCATACTGATACTTCGGTCCCTCTTTTTCCAACAATTCGCGTGTTTGAATATTTCTGCTATTCATTTCACGCTCGAAATTCTCATACGCATCAAGCGTTTTCCATTCAACACACTGTTCAAAATATTCGCCGTTGAAAAGATTTTCTTCTAAGTATTTTCTACCCTTTTTATACAGAACTTCGTACTTTTCAACACTCTTGCCCAAGGCATTTCCCATTAATGTCATCGCTTTCAGCGCGCCCAGATAGAAGCTCGAACACATGCCGTCCGCGCCCCAAAACCATATGTCATATGTATTGTGGTGCGGCTCACGGAGTATGCCCTCACCCTTTTTGTCCCATGTTGCGATACAATATTCAATTGAAGATACAGCTCTTTCCCAAAATAAGGTAAGCCACTGTAAGTCGTCGGAGATTTGCCATTCGCGGTAGAGCTTCATGATACAACCAAGCTGACCGTCCGCCGCCGCGTCGTAAATCGCATCCGTGGGTTTGATTGGCAAATCCACGCGGAACTGCTGATGACCTGCCTCGTCTTGATGGTCAAAAAATTCCGTCCTGCGCATATCGCGCGCCAAATCGGGAAATAACAGGCAAATCGCCTGCTCATAGTTCCAAACGTGCGTACATGAACCATGGCAGCTGCCGATTTCGTCGTCGCAGCCCTCCCAGCCCCAAAGCCGTCCGTCGGCTTGGCGCAGAATTGTGGGTGACTTCAAAATAGAGAGATTTGCGCCTGCCGCTTCAATGATTTCATCCGGCAGTTTCATATCGTAAAACGCACGGCTAAATGAGGCAGACTTGTCATGGAGCGTTTGGTAATGATCGGAGAAGTACGCCATAACCTCCTCGACGTTCGCAAAACGTTCCGCATACCAAGGCTTGTAAAAATCACCGGTGCTGTCTGGGTTTGACGGAGTAATTCGAAGGTCGCTGTTCGGAACATACCACGCGAATTTTGCGGTGATTTTTTCGGTCGCGCCGGGTGCAAGCGAAAACGCAACTGCGACAGAGCCGCCCACACTGCTGTTTTCCGCATTGCTCGCCTCGCGCACAACGCCCGCTTTGATATCGTTCCATTGCATGGTGACCGTATCGAACCAACCTCCGTCAAACCAATCGGTGTTGATTTTCGCGTTCGGATGGTCTATCGCAACATAAAAATCGCCTTGCGTATCCACGCTTCCCTCAATGGCGGCTTGATTCAAAACAAAGCCATTTTCCTTTGAAATCACATGAAAATCGCTCTCTGCCGCTCTCATAAAGTTGAGACTGCTAAAATAGAAAACTGCGTCGATTGTTTCGCCGGTCGGATTTTGGAAAACATACTCCAGCGATGCCACCGGCAGACTTGAATTGTCGGCATCCTGCGGGATAAATGGGCTGAACGCGTTGATAGACACCGCAATCGGAACGGTTTCGTCTCTCAGATTGAGCGTCGCAAACGGAAATTCCGACGAAAAATCCGCGCTCTGAAAACGCGGCAAACCGTAATTTTTGCCGCTCATGCCTTTTCCCGCGCCCTGTACCTGACCGAAAATTTTGTAATCCGGCACTTGACTTTCCAGCACGCGCGCAATATTTTCCTCCGTTTTTTTTACGCATAACGCAGCGTACGTATTGGGTTCGAAGAACACATTCGGCTTGTTCCTCAGCGAAAGGCTGTTCCACGCGCCGCTGCCCTCTATGCAAAACATGCCCGCGCCAAGCCCGCCCAGTGGGAAGGCAATGTGTGGATGGGTTTTGGATTCGTATGTCTTTGCGTTCATAGCGTTCGCTCCTCCTAAGTTTATTTTAACATCATCGTATACCGCTTGCTGTTTTCTTATATTTTCTTGCATTAACCCTAGGTTAGCACAGGTGAGAAACGTTGTCAATAATTTTGAAAGCGATTATTACAAGGATTAATAGAAGAATTGCGATAAAAAAGATTTCTGCGAAAAAGGCAGTTCACAATGAACTGCCTTACAGATGCCTTTATTCAACCTTACAGCGCCAACTCAAAAGCGGCACACAGCGGTCGCATCGCCGCCAAATCATCTCAAACGAATGCCCTTATGCTCCACCCATTCCCTTTAACCATTCCGTTCGGTAATATGATCCCGGCGGAATTCGCGGTACCTGCCGGACATATAACATTGCTGAGCGCCATAAGCTTGTTTCCATAATATACAGCCGCGATAACCACGCAGTTATCCGAAACCGCAACATCGTTTGCCGTGATGGTAACATTCTTGCCGGACGCTATCTCGCCGCCTTCTATATCAAACGTGCGGACCAGCACATTGTCTGTATGTCCAACAACCCCCGCCGCCGCCACGCTCGTTTCGCATACGCTCAAATCCGCGCCCGGCAGTATGATAATCGATTCCAGCGGAACCACAGGGTTGCCGGAAGCGTGGCTGATATATCTATGCCTATCGAGTTAGCGCCAGTCGTATTGCATGTAATATCGCCGCCCGTAATAAGGATTCTTCCCACGCCGGACTCGGTTGGCACAGAATCGGGCGAGCCGAATCCAATTGCCGCACCTTTGTTATTGCCCGACGAAGCGATAACTGTGCCGCCGTTTATTGTAATATCACTGCCCGGGCTGAGATTGCACGCGCTGCTTCCGATGCCTGCCACCGCCCTGCTGCCTACGGCGGTGATATCTCCGCCATTAATAACAATGGTCGCATTTCTGCCGTTTTTCACCAGCTTAGCGTCGCACAGCATATTGCTCGCTCCCTGCGCCGCAGTAACATCCGCCCGAGTATCGTCTACCAACACATTTACGGTAACAGGATAGTCGAACTTTGTATCGTCCAGTTGGTCGGTTATCTCAAATATGAAGCTTTTCAAAAAAGAAACAGGATATACGCCTAACGAGTACCTTATACAAAAGCGTGTCGACCACGCCAAACGGCTTCTTATAGGAGCGGAAGAAACAGATTGGAGAGTCAAAGATATCGCGGCAATGTGCGGATTTAAGGGCCCTTATTATTTTTCGAGGATATTTAAAAAACGTACCGGATCTGCACCGTCAAGATTGGACACCGAACACGATTGATGAGCAAGAACATTATAGAATTTTAATAATTGCCACAAATCGGTATTGCCGCATCTAAACGCTCAAAAGCAAGCATAAAACCCATAACACTCACGGAGCGTGACGATTAAATGAGGTCCTTTTGATAACTCTAAAAAAGCAACCTCGCTTCGCGAGATTGCTTTTTCTTTGGAGGCACCACCGCGAACCCATCTTTTGCGATGCCATGGTGGGCGGAGTGCGTGATAAAATGCAAATAAGGCGCACCAGCCGAAACCAGTGCGCCTATCTCCGTTAATCCCTATTTATCCTTGTTTTTCAACTGCTCCAGTATCTGCACCAGCTTATCCGGCAATGGCAAGCCTATCTTGCCGCAGTTTTCGAGTATGCTAATAGCCTCATTCGCGATATAAAAGCCCACAACCGAAGCGCCAATCTCTGGCGATGCGGCGGCGACACCGATTAGATGCCCTACCGCAACCACTGCAAATATTGCGACCTTTTTCGCGATGCCCTTAAATCCCACCGCGCTTGATAGGTTGCCCTGCACGATAGCCCCCACCACGCCTGTGATGTAGTCTATCACGACAACTGCACACAACACGCCCAGCGGCACGTCCCACGCACCGAACAAGTATGTGCATAGTGCCGCAACGCCTGCTGTTATAACTTTAAATCCTGTACTTATGTATTCCCACATAATGCTTCCCCTCCGTCAATTAATATAATCACTCAACTTCACCAATAACCACCACACATTAGGGTCATCGTACGCTTTATTTATCCACAAGGTATTATTCGATAAAATGCCCTGCTTCATAAGTATGGCAACAGCTTTCTCGGCTGTTTCAACGCTAAGCGGACGCTTCACACTGCCGCCGTTCTTCAATATGTACCAATAATACTTATCAAACAGCCATGCAATATTTTCGTCAATCGCACCCTTGCCATCCCAACGATGTTGGTCGGTTATAATGCCGCGCCATATTAATTCATTGGTACAGTCCTTAACGGATGACTTGCGTGTATTGTCCTCGCGTTTCTGCCTGCTCGCCATCTCCGCCAGCGGGAACGTATCTCCAGGACATGCCGTAGCCATAAAATCCCTATGCCCCGCGACGCGCCCAATCGTCGGGACGCGTTCCATCACCCAATTGATGATATCCACACCTGCGTTAAACTGCGCGTCCGGCATAGCGGGCGATGTCGCGATACCCGCAAGCCCGCTCTGATAGTTGCCTTGGAAACCGATGCTGATAATATGATCGTTCTGGTTTTCCACGCCCGCGCCCACATGCTGATATCCGCGCCCTTCGTATATCGTGCCGTCGAAATCGACCCAGTAGTTGTAGCCAAAAGCGCGCCAGCCCTGGTTCAGATGCCAGCGCTCCACCTCATATATATCCGCCGTCGGATGCGCCATATGGTGCAGTGCGATAGCGTCGACGCGGGATGGGTTTAGTTTTTGCAGTGGGGATATGATGCGCATTCCCCACGATTTACCTAATGTTATATTCATGTTTTCACGCTCCTTTAAAATGTGTATCAAAAAAGAGCCGCCTATAAGGGCAAGCTCCTGTTTTGATTTATGCTGTTTGTGGTATCAGCGGACGCAGTGCGTCGATTATATGTTCTACTGCCAAAGCTATCTGTCTTGCATTGGTAAAAACTCTACTTTCAGCTGCATTCCCATTCCGACCGCAAGTCGTTGCATTGTTTTTAGGGATGGATTTGCACCTCCGTTCTCTAACTTGCTAATATCCGCTTGGGCTATTCCGGTTCTCTCTGATAGTTGTTGCTGTGTGATACCAGTGCTTTTTCTTGCATCAATCATGGCTTGGATGATTGCAAATTCAGGTTCTAACGCCTCGAATTCCACACGGAATTCCGGGTCTTTTAGTTTTTCTTTCAGATATCCATCAAAAGTACTCATAATTCATATGCCCTCTCTTTCAATATATTCTTTACGAAAATTCATCGCTTTATTTATTTCGGATGCAGGAGTTTTCTGCGTCTTCTTAATAAATCCATTTGTTAGGACTATGCGACGACCAACAAAGAAGAAATACATAATTCGCGTTATGTCAGAGCCAACCTTTGC
>JGI994J12354_10002201_pt1 | contig 19208 bp, 16 predicted proteins | sample IntmicLarv3ML3BL_FD_12354 | JGI IMG/M metagenome (IMG submission 12354)
GTTATAAAGGAGCTTGCCGAAAATTCTATTGACGCGGGAGCGACGGCGCTTACAATCGAAATCAAAAACGGCGGAATAAGCTTTATGCGAATCACCGACAACGGAAGCGGTTTTGAGCGTGACGACATAAAAAATGCCTTTCTTCGTCATGCGACAAGCAAGATAAAGCTTGATTCAGACCTTGACTGCATAAGCACCCTGGGCTTCAGGGGCGAGGCGCTTGCCTCGGTTTGTGCGGTGTCTAAGGTCGAGCTTTTGACAAGAACCGCTGACGACGGCTGTGGTACAAGCTATGTCATTGAAGGAGGGGAGGAGCAATCCTTTTCGGACACCGGATGTCCTGTCGGTTCGACAATAATTGTGCGCGATTTGTTTTATAATACTCCTGCCAGAATGAAATTTCTTAAAAAGGATTCATCCGAGGGAATTGCCTGTTCAGCGGTTGTTGACCGTCTTGCTCTTTCACATCCCGAGGTTTCGGTAAGATACATAAGAGACAACAAAGAGGAGCTTGTCACTCCCGGTGACGGAAAGCTTTTGTCAGCAATTTACAGCGTGTGCAAGCGTGAATTTGCGAAGGGTCTTTTGCCTCTTGATTATTCGATAAACGGTGTAAGGGTCAGCGGATATGTTTCCCGTCCCGAAAATTCGCGTTCAAGCAGAGGTATGCAGTATTTCTTTATAAACGGACGTTATGTCCGCACGAAAACCGCTATGGCGGCATTGGAGGAAGCTTTTAAAGGCGCGGTTATGACCGGAAAGTTTCCGGCGTGTGTGCTTCACATATCGCTTAATCCCGAAACGATAGACGTAAATGTCCATCCGGCAAAAATCGAGGTTAGGTTTTCCAACGAACGACCGCTTTTTGAGGCTGTTTATTACGGCACAAAAAACGCTCTTTCAAATTCAAAGCTGATTCCCGAGGTTGCGGTAAAGCCTGTCCGTCCTGAAACCTATTCTTCGCCGATTCCTTTTAAGGGCGAGCAGACAAAGCTTCCGCATACTGTACCGACGGAGCGGACAAGTCCCCCGATTTTTGAGCCTGAAAAGACAGATGAACTGAAGGTAAGCAGCGAGGTAAGCTTTTTGAATATACCGCCCCCTCCAGCGCCTGTTTTGCCTGTTGCTTCCGCAGATGTTTTGAAAAACGAGGTTGAATATTCAGTCAGTATTATGTGTGAAGCCGAGCCTGAACCGGAAAAGGAAGCGGAAAAAGTACCCGAGCCGCAATTTACAAAGCCAGAACCCATTGCTTTTAAAATTTCGGGCGAATGCTACAACACGTATATTATTGCTGAAACAGAAAAAGAAATCTTTTTTATTGACAAGCACGCCGCCCACGAGAGGATTATATATGACCGCCTTAAGGCGCAAAATCAAACGGCATCGCAAATGCTTCTTATGCCTCAAAACGTCAATTTGTCAAAGGACGAATATGCTGTTCTTGCCGAAAATCTGCCTCTGCTTGCCGACGCAGGCTTTGACATCGAAGAATTCGGTGGCAATACCTTTATGATAAGGGCGGTTCCATCCTATCTTGACGGCACGGACGCACAAAGCGCAGTCGAGGAAATCGCCGGAAAGCTTATTGGTAAAAAGCATGATATACGACCCGATAAGCAGGACGTTATTTTTCATTCGGTTGCCTGCCGCGCGGCAATAAAGGCGGGGCATAAAAGCACAGGAGATGAGCTGTATTCACTTGCCGCCGAGGTACTGAATAATAACGACATAAGGCACTGTCCGCATGGACGGCCGGTTCTTTTCTCTATGAAAAAATCGGAAATAGAAAAGAATTTCGGGAGAATATAGAAGATCATGAATGACCCCAAAAAACAAAAACTTATAACCGTTGTCGGACCGACAGCCTCGGGAAAGACCTATCTGGGAGTTTTTCTTGCACGTGCACTTGACGGCGAAATTATTTCATCCGATTCAATGCAGGTCTACAAGGGCATGGATATAGGCTCCGCAAAGCCGACCCCGGAGGAAATGCAGGGTGTAATACATCATCTGATTGACTTTTTGGAGCATGATGAAAAGTTTTCAGTCGCAAGGTTTACAGAGCTTGCGAAAGAAAAAATCTTAGAAATATCACAGCGAAACCGTCTGCCCTTAGTAGTCGGAGGAACAGGACTTTACATTGATTCTTTGGTCAATAACATTGTTTTTCCTGACATTCCGCCTGACAATACATTTCGTGAGGAGCTTAATAAAAGAGCGGAGGAATCGGGAGCTTGTGAGCTTTTGGACGAGCTTTCCGCGGTTGACCCTCAAACAGCCGAAAAGCTTAAGGATGGGAATATAACAAGAATTATCCGGGCACTTGAGGTTTATCACGGTACAGGAATCCCTATGTCAGAGCACGAGCGGCGTTCAAGACTGCTGCCGTCACCCTATGAGCTTATTGTGGTCGGTATCGGCTTTCGTGACCGTCAAAGGCTTTACGACCGTATAAATAAGCGCGTTGACCAAATGCTTGAAAAAGGACTTGCCGATGAAGCCCGTGAATTTATAGAGCGGTCAAAAACCGACTCGACCGCCGCACAGGCGATAGGCTACAAGGAGCTTGCACCATTCTTCAGCGGGTTGCTTTCGTTTGACGAATGTGTGGAAAATCTTAAAAGAGAAACACGCCGCTATGCAAAACGTCAGCAGACCTGGTTTAAAAGGGATGAGCGTATCAAGTGGTTTTATGCAGACGATTATACCGATTTTGATATGCTTTGTGATGATACACTTAATTATGTAAAGGAGAAGCTTGACACCGAATGAAAAATTCACCGTGGATTGTAAAACTTTTTTCGTTTTTATTTGCTGTTTTTTTGCTTGTATTCATCGGATTACAGGCTTACAGAAGCGTAAAACGACCGATTAAAACCGAAACGGCAGTATCGTACAGTACCTTTAAGGGCGTTTCGGCAACGGCTCTTGTCATAAGGGATGAAACAATCATATTTTCCGACGCGACGGGCGTAAAAAATTATAAGATAGCCGATGGAAACCGTGTGCGTAAGGACGGAACGGTTATTGAAATTTTCAACGACATAAAAACGGCTCAGGCAGGGCAGAAAACGGCTGCGATTGATGAAGAAATAGACGCGCTAAACGAAATTATGCGGATGTCGGAGGGATATGTTCTTCATACAAAGCTGCTTGCCGACCAGCTTACAGAAAAGCTTTTTGATTTGCGTAAGCTCATAAACAGCGGCGATTATATCGAGATTGCTCAGCGCAAAAAGGAATACACCGATATTTTCAACAAATACCGAATCGGAAAGGGAAAAGAAAAGGACTATAAGGAACGTCTTAACCTTCTCAGAGAAGAAAAAAAGCAGCTTCAGGCAGAAGCAAAAACTCCTGTAAATATAAAGTCTCCGCAATCGGGATTTTTTGTCGGTGCGGTTGACGGCTATGAAAATATTATGAAAAGCTCAGACGCTCTTACGGTGGATTTTAACAAATACGAAGCTCTGCTTAATCAAAAAAAGACTCCGGAGGCAAACGCCGTCGGAAAGGTTGTAACAAATTACGAGTGGTATCTGCTTTGCAGCGTTCCTGAAAACGAAACGTCAGACATAGTAAGAGGTACGGAAATCATGGTAAACCTGCCATTTGCCGTGAGCCATGACCTTCCTGCAACGGTTCTTGCCGTCAATGCAATATCGGGAAAAAACAGTATTGTGGTCTTGCAGTGCAGTGAAATGTTCAAGGAGATATCCAACATACGCACCCAGTATGTAAGGCTTATAACCAACCAATATTCAGGGCTGAGAGTAAACCGTAACGCGGTTGTTTTTAACGACGGCGAGCGCGGAGTTTATGTCATGGAGGGTCAGGAGGTTCGATTTAAAAAGATTGACTCGCTGTACGCGGAAAGCAGCTATCTTATTGTCAGCCTTGATACGCAGGACAGCACATTTCTGCAGCTTTATGACGAGGTTATTGTCGAAGGGAAGGATTTGTATGAGGGAAAGGTCATTACTAAGTGATAACATAAAAAAAATCAATGAAAAAATCGGAAACGCGGCGGTAAAATCGGGAAGAGACTTAAGCGATATAACTCTTATTGCTGTTACCAAAACCGTTGACATCGAAAGCATAAACGAGGCAATATCAAACGGAATAAAGCATATCGGCGAGAACCGTGTTCAGGAATTTTCAGAAAAAAACAGTCAGCTTCTTCCTTGTAAAAAACATATGATAGGAACCCTTCAGTCAAACAAGGTAAACAAAATAGTCGGACAGGTTGACCTTATACAGTCGGTAAACAGCGTCCGTCTTGCATCGGAAATCGGAAAGCAAAGCCGGAGACTCTGCATTGTATCTGACATTCTGCTTGAAATAAATATCGGAAACGAGCAGTCAAAAACGGGAGCAGATATATTAAAGACGGATGAGATGCTTGACGAGATTTCCAAAATTGAAGGAGTATTTGTCAAAGGAATTATGACTATTGCTCCCATTTGTGATAAAAGTAAGGATTTATTGAAGTTTTTTTACAATATGCACCAACTGTTTATTGACATTGGACGTAAAAAAAGAGATAATGTTGTTATGGACTTTCTGTCTATGGGTATGTCGGGTGATTTTGAAGAGGCTGTTTTAAGCGGCTCGAATATGGTAAGAATAGGCTCTGCGTTGTTCGGAGGAAGAAATATTTAAAGGATATATTGGTGCAATCAAGAAAGGACGGACAGAATATGGGTTTGGTAGACGGATTAAAAAAGATTATGGGCGGAGCAGAGGACGATGATTTCGGTGCTTCTATAAGCGAGGAAAGAGCGGAAGAAAGGGCTTTTGAGCCTGTTCCCGATCCGGGAAACGCAAAAAGGAACAAGGTTGTTAATATTCACGCAACCGCACAGCTTCAGGTTGTGCTGGTAAAGCCCGAGCGTTTTGACGATTCGGCATCTATTGCCGACCATCTTAACGCAAAGCGTACAGTTGTGCTGAACCTTGAAAATGCAAACAAGGATGTTTCGCGCAGAATTGTTGACTTTTTAAGCGGCGTTGCATACGCAAATAACGGGCAGATGAAAAAGGTTGCAAATTCAACATTTATAATAACTCCCTATAATGTCGGAATTATGGGCGATGATTTGCTTGACGAGCTTGAAAATAACGGAGTCTACTTTTAATAAATGATAAATAAAGACGATTTGCTTTTTTCACGTGTTGACGATATGATTTTCCAACATGAAAAAGGCGGAAAAACGGTGTTCTCATCATTTCTTGACGAGCGTGAGCAGGGAATTTTGACTCCTTTTTTGAAAAACCGGAGAGTGGTGTTTGATTTTTACGGAGGATTTGATGAGTCAGAAAGAAAGCTGCTTTCTGTAGGTGAATGTGACAAAAGCGATTTTCCGATAACGCCGTTTACTCTTGATTACAGGTCTGAATACAAGCTTTCGCACCGTGATATTCTGGGCAGTCTTATGGGGCTTGGCATCAACCGAGGATCGGTAGGTGATATTCTTTGCAAAGAGGGCGAATCGGTCGTTTTTGTTACGGACGAAATAGCCGTTTATGTAAAAGAAAACCTTACAAAGGCGGGACGTGTCGGAATATCCATTCGGGAAGGGCTTCCAAAAGAGCTTCCGGCGGTACATGATTTCACAGAAATCAATAAAACGATTTCTTCAGAACGTCTTGACTGTGCGGTAAGCGCGCTGATAAACAGCGGACGCAGTCAGGCAAGCGAATTAATATGCTCCGGATTGGTCGCGCTCAACCACAGGGAAGAGCTTAAGCCTATCAAAAAAATTGCTAACGGGGATGTAATTTCCATTCGGGGATACGGAAAATTCAACATAAAAAGCATAGATCTTAAAACGCACAAAGGACGAATAAAGCTTATTGCACTTAAATATTTATGAGTTTGTAAGGAGGAAGGAATAAATGTTATCACCACAGGAGATCAGAAATGTCAATCTGCAAACCGATGCCTTCAGGAAATATAAGACAGGCGATGTAAACGATTGCCTTGACAAGGTTTTCGCAGAATATGAAAGGCTGTACGCAGAGAATATCAAGCTTGTAAACAGTCTTAAGATTCTTGCGGACAAGGTGGAGGAATACCGCACCGAGGAGGACAAAATAAAAACAGCTCTTATGAGCGCCCAAAAAATGAGCGACTCGATTATAAGAGAAGCAAAGCATAAGGCAGAGCTTGATATCAGAGCTGCCGAAATCAGATCGGAAAAGCTGGTTGAGGAAGCACAGGTCAAGGCTGAGAGAATGCTGCGCTCCGCTGAGCAAAGCATTAAAAGTGAAGAAGAATGTCTTGTAACCCTCAAAAAAGAGGTTGCAGGCTTTAAGAATAGACTTATGGATATATACAAGGAGCATATTACCGTTATATCTGCTCTTCCCGATGATGACGAGGACGAGGTTGTTCCGGAAGCTGCTCCGTCAGAGGAATTGATTTCCGAAGAGCCGGAAGTTACCGCAGCTGAAGAAGTTGCCGGGGATATTTCTGTTCCTGTCCAACCGGAGCCGATGCAGGAGGTGCAGGAAAACATTCCTGTTCAAACTGAAGCTCCGCCGGTATATGCCGCTCCTGTTCAGTCGGCTCCTGCCGAACCGCCTGTAATTGTTGCTCCTCCTGCGCAAACAGTACCTGACTTTCCTGCGCATGAGCCTGCTCAAACTCCGGTTCCCGCACCAGCAGCAGATATTCCTGAAGCTGCTGCGGTTCCGGCACAGTCGCTTTCTGACGCATTTGCTCAGGCAAACAGTCAGATACCCGTAACCGAACCGATTTTACCTCCTGTTGTGAATGTACCTCCTCCTGTAACGGCAGAAAATACCGATACACCTGCACAGGGAATGTCACTGCCTGAAATTGACAGTCTGCTTGAGGATACTTCAGGTCAGGGTAAATTCGACAATCTTCAGTTCGGAGAGGATTTTGCTTTTGAACAGGAGCCCCAAAAAGGGCTTTTTAAACGCAAAAAATAGTAACTTTTATTGACGGTGCACAACTTGTGCACCGTCAATAAAAGATAATTCAGCATGAAACCGGCCGGAATGCTGAAAAAACTTTAGATTTTACACCGCCGGAGGAAAGGGTTTTTGTGATGCCACAGGATTATAACACTACACTGAATTTGCCGCAGACAGGATTTTCAATGCGCGCGTCATTGCCGCAGCGGGAGCCTGATATGCTTAAGGAATTTGAGCAGAAAAAGATATACGAGGGACTTCTTGAAAAAAACAGCGATAAGCCCCTTTATGTTCTGCATGACGGACCGCCCTACGCAAACGGCGATATCCATCTGGGAACAGCGCTCAACAAAACGCTTAAGGATATTATTGTCCGCTACAAAAATATGACAGGCTTTAAGGCGCCTTATGTTCCGGGATGGGATACCCACGGACTTCCGACCGAGCTTAAAGCGCGTAAAAAGGCGGGTGTCGAAAATTCGTCCGACATAGACCCCATTGAGCTTAGAAAAATGTGCCGTGAATTTACGCTTGGTTATCTTGATGACCAAAGAAGCCAGTTTATGCGGCTTGGATGCATCGGAGAATGGTTTAATCCTTATATCACATTACAGCCCGAATTCGAAGCGCGTCAGATAGAAATTTTTTCACATATTGCAACAAAGGGATATATCTACAAGGGACTTAAGCCTGTTTATTGGTGCAGTGACTGTCAGACCGCCCTCGCCGAGGCTGAAATCGAGTACAGCGAGGATAAGTGCCAGTCAATTTATGTAAAATTCAACGTTAAGGACGACAAGGGAATTTTATCTGCGTTAGGTGCTGATATTGCCAAAACATCGTTTGTAATCTGGACAACAACAACATGGACTCTTCCGGGCAACGTGGCAATCTGTGTAGGACCTGATTTCACATATTCTGTAATTGAATGTAACGGCGAATATTTCGTTATGGCTGAAGAGCTGTACAAAAACGCTTTTGAAGCGGCAGGACTTGACGGATATAAGGTAATAGGTTCAATCGAAGGCAGTAAGCTTGAAGGAATTACAACACAGCATCCTTTCCTTGAGCGTGAGTCGATTGTTATTGTCGGCGGCCATGTAACTCTCGAAAGCGGTACCGGCTGCGTTCATACTGCTCCCGGACACGGTGTAGAGGACTATGAGGTTTGCAAAAAATACAAAGAGCTTCCGATTATTGTTCCGGTTGACAGTCAGGGTAAGCTCAACGACCTTGCTGGCAAATTTTCGGGGCTTTCGACCTTTAAAGCGGACAAAGCCATCGCAGAGGATTTGCGTGAAACAGGAGCTCTGTTTGCGATAAACGATATTATTCACCAATATCCACACTGCTGGCGTTGCCACAGACCCGTTCTTTTCAGAGCAACCGAGCAATGGTTCTGTTCTGTTGAGGGCTTTAAGGAGCAGGCAGTCAAGGCAATAAAGGATGTTAAATGGATACCGGGATGGGGCGAGGACAGAATTACCTCAATGGTTACCGAGCGCGATGACTGGTGCATTTCGCGTCAGCGTAAATGGGGAGTACCTTTACCGATTTTCTACTGTGCCGACTGTAAAGCTCCGCTTATGACTGAAGAAAGCATACTTTCTGTTGCCGCCGCGTTTAAGGTTGAAGGCTCAGATGCATGGTATACACGTACAGCAAAGGAAATTCTTCCTGAAAATACAAAGTGTTCATGCGGCTGCGGTGAGTTTACAAAAGAAAAGGATATTATGGATGTCTGGTTTGATTCGGGCGTTTCACATGCCGCTGTCTGTGAGGACAGGGATTACCTCCATTGGCCTGCCGACCTTTATTTAGAGGGCGCTGACCAATACAGGGGCTGGTTCCAGTCGTCATTGCTTACTTCTGTTGCGTGGAAGGGCGTTGCGCCTTATAAGGCTGTCGTAACCCATGGCTGGGTTGTTGACGGCGAGGGCAAAAAGCAGTCGAAATCACTTGGAAACGGAATGCTTCCGGACGAGGTCATAGGCGAATACGGCGCGGATATTTTGCGTCTGTGGGTTGCTTCAAGCGACTATCACAGCGACATACGCATTTCAAAAGAAATTTTAAAACAGCTTTCGGAATCCTACAGAAAGCTGCGCAATACAGCACGTTTTATCTTAAGCAATCTTTACGATTTTGCTCCCGATACCGATTCTGTAAGCGATGATAAGCTGTGTGAGCTTGATAAATGGGCTTTGTATAAGCTTGATGAGCTTATCGGCAAGACCTTGGCAGGATATGACAGCTTTGACTACTATCTTGCGGTTCATGCGCTTCACAATTTCTGTGTTGTAGATATGTCAAGCTTCTATCTGGATATCATAAAGGATCGCCTTTATGTCGAAAACGCGGAAAGTGACGGCCGCCGTGCGGCACAAACGGTTATGTATAAAATTCTTGTTGACCTTACAAAAATGCTTGCTCCGATTCTTGCCTTTACGGCAGAGGAAATATGGTCATTTGTTCCCGAAAGCAGGAATATCGACCGTGAGAGTGTGCTTTATAACGATATGCCTGTTGTGTCGGGCAAGATTGCCGATTCATCCTTTATGGAAAAATGGGATGACATTCAAAAAATCCGCAATGACGTGCTTAAGGCGCTTGAGCTTGCGCGCAGTGAAAAAATAATCGGAAAATCGCTTGAGGCAAAGGTTATTTTGTATGCAATGGGCGAAACAAAGGATTTCCTTACGTCATGTCTTTCTGACCTTGCGACGGTGTTTATTGTTTCACAGGTAGAAATAAAGGACGGAAGCGGCAGCATGACCGCTGAATATCCTGACCTTTCGATTGATATCGTCAAGGCGGACGGTCAAAAATGCGAACGCTGCTGGATGTTCTCCGAAAGCGTCGGGCAAAGTGCGGAGCATCCGACTCTTTGCGAGCGGTGCGTGGAGATTTTATCATAAACGGAGGGGATATATTGGCGATTATTGTTTTCGTGATTTCAACCGTATTGGTCATAATCGACCAGATAACAAAAAAACTTGCGGCAGTAAAGCTTGAACCAATGCTTCCGAATGATGTTCCGCTTATTAACGGTTGGCTTCATCTTCACTATCACACAAACACGGGTGCGGCATTCGGGATGTTTTCAAATATGCGCTGGCTGTTTATCTCGGTTTCGATTGTTTTTGTCATCGTCTTTATGCTTGTTGTCATACTCAAAAAGGTTACTCATCCGATTGCCTGTGCATCGGTTGCGCTTATTATCGCAGGTGGTATCGGAAACCTTATCGACCGTATATTTGTGGGATATGTTGTTGATTTCATCTATGTAAAAATCATTGATTTTGCTATCTTTAATGTCGCTGATATGTGTGTTTGCGTCGGTGCTTTTTTGCTTGGATATTATGTTTTATTTGTACACGGAAAAGAACCGAAGGACGGAAAAAAGGCGGACGGCTACGGCGACAGGATTTACGGACGGAACGATGATGAGAAATGATTGCCGTCTTGATGTTGCTGCGTGTGAGGAGTATCCCGAGCTGTCAAGGACAGCGGCTCAGCGTCTTATTGAATCGGGAAACATCACGGTTAACGGAAAAGCAGTCCCGAAAAATTACAAAGTTTCGGAATCGGACAGCATTTCGGTTGATATCCCAAAACCGAAGCAGCTTGATGTAATTCCCCAAAGTATTCCGCTTGATATCATTTATGAGGACGGCGATTTACTTGTGGTCAACAAACCAAAGGGTATGGTTGTCCATCCGGCACCTGGAAATCACGACGGCACTTTAGTAAACGCTCTGCTTGCACATTGCGGCGACAGTCTTTCAGGAATAAACGGCGTAATACGTCCCGGTATTGTACACCGTATCGACAAGGACACAAGCGGTCTTTTGATTGTAGCAAAGAATGATGCAAGCCACCAAGGGCTTGCGACACAAATCAAGGAGCATTCATTTTTACGAAAATATGAAGCAGTAATTATCGGGAAAATAACCGAAGACGGCACGATTGACGCTCCGATAGGACGGCATCCTAAGGAACGGAAAAAAATGACGGTCACACAAAAAAACTCAAAAAAGGCTGTCACACATTACAGAGTTATTGAAAATTACAGNGGATATACTCATCTGGAGCTTACATTGGAAACAGGCAGAACGCACCAGATAAGGGTACATATGGCAAGTCTCGGACATCCTGTTGCGGGTGATATTGTCTACGGAGCTAAAAAAGCTCCGAAACACGCAAACTTTGACGGACAGTGCCTTCACGCAAGGAGTATCGGATTTATTCATCCGTCGACCGGAGAGTATCTTGAATTTACAAGTCCGCTTCCCGATTATTTTACAGATTTTGTTGAAAGAATTAAGGAGTCTTGAATTTGTTTTTTAATTTCAAAGGATATTTGCTTGCATCCGACCTTGACGGCACACTGCTTTGCACTGACAGGAGTATTTCAACCGAAAATCTTGATGCGATACAAGCCTTTAAAGACAGAGGAGGTCTTTTTACCATCGCCACAGGAAGAAGCATCGCGTCAAGCCGGAAATTTGTGAAAGAGCTTCCGATAAACGCTCCGCTAATACTTTTTAACGGCGCGATGATTTATGATTTCAGAACCTGTGAGATTTTAAGCGAGCACAAGCTTCCGAAAGAAGCAGCTGCTCTTCTGAGTGAGGTTATGGGGAAATTTTCACAGCTTTCAGCGGAAATATATAACAGCGACCGAAATTTTGTTATAAACGAAAACAGTCATATGACTGAACATTTAAAAATCGAATTTGGCGATCCGACTTATGCAACAATCAATGAGCTCCCCGATGAATATCTTAAAATTATGTTTGTTGATTCTCCTGAAAATATCGACCGTGTGCAGGAATATATAGAATCAAAAAATATCAACGGATTTGATTTTGTGCGTTCCACAGCAAATTATTATGAAGTTCTTGCAAAAAACGTCAACAAGGGCAGCGCTCTTATTGAGCTTTGCGAAATTGTCGGAATAGATAAACAAAAAAGTATGGCAATCGGCGATTACTTAAACGATTACGAAATGGTTGAAGCGGCGGGTATAAGCGCAGTTCCGGAAAATGCGCATGAACATATGAAAGAGCTTGCAGACATGGTGGTAAGAGGTAATAACTACAGCGCAATAGCGGATTTTATCCAAAAGGCATTTAACATTTAGTTATATTTATGTGTGTTTCTACACATTGTATATATTTTAAATTGTGAAAGGAGCAAATTAATTTGACTGAGTCACAGAAAACCGCACTGAAAATCAGGGCAACAAAGGTCAGAATGAATATCATTGAAGGTACCTTTAACGCCAAATCAGGTCATCCCGGAGGTTCATTATCCATGGCGGATGTTCTTACCTACATCTACTCGATAATGAACATCGACCCCAAAAATCCCAAAAAGGAAGACCGCGACCGTTTTGTTCTTTCAAAAGGACATGCCGCTCCGGGACTTTACGGAATCCTTGCCGAACACGGATTTTTTGACAAGGAGGAAATCAAAAAGCTGAGAAAAACCGACGCTATGCTTCAAGGACATCCCGACATGAAGGGAACTCCCGGCGTTGACATGTCAACAGGTTCATTGGGTCAGGGAATCTCAGCCGCAGCAGGCATGGCGCTGTCAGCAAAGCTTTACAATAAAGACTACAAGGTTTATACCGTTCTTGGTGACGGAGAAATCCAGGAAGGTCAGGTTTGGGAGGCCGCTATGTTTGCCGCTCACAGAAAGCTTGACAATCTGATTGCTGTTGTTGATAACAATAATCTTCAAATCGACGGTGCGATTGACGAAATTAACTCACCGTATCCGATTAAAGAAAAATTCGAAGCCTTCGGCTGGCATGTTATCGAAATATGCGCGCATTGCTTTACCGAGATTGAGGACGCTTTCAACGAGGCTAAGGAAATAAAAGGCAAGCCTGTATGTATACTTCAAAAGAGCGTCAAGGGCAAGGGCGTTTCATTTATGGAAAACAAGTGCGAATGGCACGGAAGCGCGCCGAACAAGGAGCAGTATGACATCGCAATGGCGGAGCTTACAGCTAAACTTACCGAGCTTGGAGGTACTATTTAATGAGTGATATTGTAAAAATTGCAACGAGAGACAGCTACGGCAAGGCTCTTGCCGAATTCGGAACAGAAAACGAAAATATAATCGTAATGGACGCTGACCTTGCAAAGGCAACCAAAACAGAGGTCTTTAAAAAAGCATGTCCCGAACGTTTTATCGACTGCGGAATTGCCGAATCCAACATGATGAGTGTTGCCGCGGGTCTTGCCGCCACAGGCAAGGTTGTTTTTGCAAGCAGCTTTGCAATGTTCGCAGCCGGACGTGCATTCGAGCAGGTAAGAAATTCCATCGGATATGCACATCTTAATGTTAAAATCGGCGCAACTCACGCGGGAATTTCTGTTGGTGAGGACGGCGCGACCCATCAGTGCTGTGAGGATATCGCACTTATGAGAACCATTCCGGGAATGACCATCTTAAATCCGGCTGACGATACCGAAGCACGTCTTGCGGTAAAAGCGGCAATAGACACAGACGGTCCGTTTTATCTTCGTTTCGGACGGCTTGCTGTTCCGGTAATCAATGATGAAACCTACAAATTTGAGGTAGGCAAGGGCGTAACGCTCAAGGACGGCAAGGATGTAACAATTATTGCAACCGGACTTATGGTCGGAGAGGCTTTAGAGGCTGAAAAAATGCTTGCCGCAGACGGAATTTCCGCGCGGGTTATCAACATGCATACCATAAAGCCTATCGACAGGGATATCATTATCAAAGCCGCAAAGGAAACAGGCGTTATTGTTACCGCCGAGGAGCATTCAATAATTGGCGGCTTAGGCAGTGCTGTCTGCGAGGTCGTTTGTGAGAATTGCCCTGTTCCTGTACACGTAATCGGTGTAAATGATACCTTCGGTTCAGCCGGTCCCGCTGTCGAGGTTCTTAAGAAATACGGACTTTCGGCAGAGGCTATTTACAGCAAGTCTAAATGTGCGGTTAAGAAGTAAAAGTGATTTAAGTGTGGAGTTTTGAGAGTGAAGAGTGGAGTCCTGAGGACACGTGATAGCTTGCAAGCTGCTACTGAAGGGCAGATAATGCCGGGCAACTCTTAAATAGACGGACTGATTGGAGAACAGGGGCTACCGCACAAATATACAAATTGAATAAAACTTGTAGGGTGCGATGCCCCCGGCGCACCGCTTTACGGAGATTTTTCCGGTTTGCGGTACGATGAGGGCATCGCACCCTACAATACGCTTTTCAGTTTTTGTACAATGTTTTTCATAGTGCGGATTTCCTGGCGTACCGGAATATTTCGGCAAGTTCAATAACCGTTTCCGGTGAATAATCAGGCTTATCCTTTGTGAATATAAAGTCAGCACCTGAATTTCGCGCTTTTGCATATTCAGCATATTTATTGCAATGCTCGATATTATCATCAATAAGCAAAATTGTTATTTCTCGCACTGAATGCACCTTCTTTTGTTCTTCAATTTGCTCTTATTGTATTTAAAAGCCGATACCTGTTGGTTTATAATTATATATTGTTTGATGTTAGTTGTCAATTGACATTTGATAGATTATGTAAAATGCAGGCTGAAAGATGTAAACTTCTTATGAGGTGGTTATCTTGGCTAAAAATACAAAAATCTCCATTGAAAACAGAGATAAATATGTATCTCTCGGTCTTAATATTGCTTATTATCGAAAGAAAGCAGGAATGACACAGGAACAGCTGGCGGAAAAAGCAAATCTCAGCAGATCCTTTATTGGTGAAATAGAAGCTCCAAATATGATTACAACATTATCTTTAGAATCTTTATTTAATATTTCGAACGCGTTAAAACTACATGTTTGGAAACTACTTGAATTCAGAGATTAATTATATCTGATATTCTTCATATTCCTATATCGTCAAAACAAAAACGCCGTCAACCTCTTTGAGGTTGACGGCAGAAATATGCCTAAATGGGATAAATATTATTAAACAGGGTGATATATTGAAAAATGAAATATTAAGATATCAAAGAATTCGGGATTTAAGAGAGGATAAAGATTTATCCCAAAAGGACATTGCTATGTATCTGCGAAAACTCCACTCTCAAAACCCCACTCTCAAATAACTGCGCTATTTGGCGGCAGACACTCCACAAGCTCCAGCGCGTTGCCGCTGACGCTGCATTTTTTATCAATACAGGCGGGAAGGAAAAAATAATCGCCCTTTTTAAGCTTGTTTGAATATCCGTCCGCACCGAAAAGCTGTCCTTCTCCACTGGTGACGATGTAAACTGCGGGCGCTGAAAGCTCTTGCAGCTGTGCGCCGTCGATTTTGTGTCTGTTCAGTGCAAAGCAGCTTGTATCATCTGAACCGATAAGGCTTTCGGATACCATTCCCGGTTCATTTTTTAACAGCTTAGGAGTTTTTCGCCCAAGTGCAACAGATGCTTCTCCAAAGACTGAATAATCAAAGCAGTCAAGCGCGGTACTTTTGTCAAGACCGAGATATTTTTCATAATCGTTAAGCTTATAATCTCCGCACCATGCTTCGGGCTGTATTGTAAAATCAGTAGGTTCCTGAACCTCAAGGATTAAACAGCCGTATCCGATAGCGTGAACCGCGTTTGGCGGAATAAAATATACATCGCCCGGTTTGGCGGGAATCACATTCAAAAGCTCTTCCATAGCGTCCTTTTCGGTTTCACTGCGCTCTACCGCGTCAAGAAAACGCTCTTTTGACATTGCCCCATTAAAACCAAAATATATTTTTGCATCTTCACGTGTGGCAAGCACGATCCATGCTTCCGCCTTGCCGAATTCCGAATGAAAATATTTACGCGAAAATTCCTTGTCGGGGTGTGCCTGTACAGGGAGCCGCACAGCGCTGTCCAAAATCTTTACCAATATGCCGAAATTTTCTCTGTTACCAAGCATAAGCTCATGCTGTGACTCCATAAGGTCGTTTAAATAAACATCGGTATCACGAATTTTAGAAACGCCCTCATATTGATTCGTGCTGTCTCTGTTTAACGCACGAACCGATGACGCAATCCATTCCTCCGGCAAAAATCCGTCTTCGTTTGCATCTCCGAAAAATTCATGAAAGAGCTTTCCGCCGGTATACACTCTGAAAACCCGATTGCGTTCAAAAAAAATCGGATTTTTTGCAAGCTGTGATAAATTCCCGCTCAAAATTAAGATTCCTTTCTCTACTAGTATCTTATTATGCTTCCTGCCGAAGCAAGGTCAGGGAACAGACCTGCCGCCGCCATGGCGAACAGTGCCGCGCCGTAGGCGGCTTCTTCCTTGTGCTGAGGTATTTTAACCTCCATGCCGAATTTCATACTAAGCATTTTACGCATGACAGGGCTTTTTCGAACACCGTTTCCCGATGCTATTACAGTACGTATATTTTTATTTTGTTTCTCCAAAGAGTATTTTTCGTAAAGTTCGTTTACCGTTCCCCAAAGTACGCCGCTTACAAGATGCCGGGGCGTAAAATTGTCGATGCCGAGCCCCGAGATTGAAGCTCTTTCATCGGGGTTTTCTCTCGTGCCGCAGAAAAGAGTTTCTACGGTAAGAGCGTTTTCAAGCTCCTCGAAATTTTGTGAAAGCTTATCCATTGCCGGATACATGCTTTTGCACTCGAAGCCGGCGGATTTTACGGTTTCTCTGAAAAATTCTTCAAGCAAAGCAAAAGCGCGTCCGCCGCAAAGAGATGCTCCGACAAGAAGGTAACCGTCCTTTGAAAATGGTCTTGTTTCAAGTGCCGGAGTTTTGGACGGCTCAGGTGAAAAAACAGATATCTGGCTGCCTGTTCCGATATTTACAAGTATGCTTGACTGCGTTTCGGCAACCGAGCCGGCGAAGCTTGCCTGATTGTCGCCGATTGCGGCTGAAACAGGTATGCCGTCCGATGTTTTACCGATTGTGGTACATTCACTTGTAACCTGTGGAAAGAGTGAAAAATCCATTCCCGCGGATGTTATTGCCGCCTCGTCAAATATTCCCTTTTCAAGGTCGAAAAGACCAAAGCTTGCACCGTCAGAGGCATGGATAAGCGGTGTTTTTCTTTTTGCAAGAGCCATCGCCGCATAGTCATGTATGGTGCAAAATACAGCTGCGTTTTTCGGAACAAGACCGTTTATTGTATTGTAGTAATGGGTTACCGCGCCGTAGCCCGCGGCGAGCTTGTATCCCGTGATTTTAGAAAGAGTTTCTGTATAGGTTTTTGCGTTCTTGTACGGCAAATCTCCTCTTGCGTCCTGCCACGTGTAGAGCGGACTTACTGCTTTACCGTCAGCGTCAAGGTAGAGAATGCCGTGCATTTGACCCGAAAAGCCTATGGCGGAAATTGGCGCGTATTTTTTTGAAAGTGAATCGGCAAGAGCCGAGACCTTGTCAAGGATAATTTGAGGGTTCTGAATTTTTTCAAAAACGGAATCGGTTTTTATAAATGCGCCGTTATCGGTGTTTACAGCCTCTAAAACCTGTCCCGAATCGCTGTCCGGAACCACTGCGCATATTGAGGTTGTACCGATATCAATTCCAAGTACTTTCATTTAGACCATCCTTTTACATTGAGGTTGAGGCGGGGTCCAGCCTTGTAATTATGTCCTTTTGAATAGCAGGCGACAAATCAAGAAAATTAACAAAGGTACCGTGTATGCGCATGATGTATACTCCGCTCGGAGCATATTTTTTAGGATTGTCGAGAACCTTGCGCAAAATCTCAGCCGTTGTGACGTTGACATAAAGATAAAACGGCGAAACCTCTTTGTTTGCCTCATTAAAGAAAAGCGGAGCTACAACCTTGTCGCGGAACTCAATGCCCTTTTCTTCATAGCTTGCGCCTGTGAAATATTTGGGGTCAATGCCCAAATGTGAGGCGTATCCTCCGCACATACCCTCATAGGGCAGCTTGAAGCTTGACAGTGTTCTGAAGCCTAATCCGTTTTGCGCATCGCCGTAAAGGGGGTCAACACCGTAATTAAGCATATCGCGGGATTTCCGCCCGTCGGGAGTTGCGCCAACCCAATAGCCATAAAGAAGATGGGTTGAGGGGGTGCTGTAATCGGGACGGAAGGGATTGCCCAGATAATTTTTCTGTGCGGATACAATGGCCGTGATTTTTTGAGCAAGCTCACGCGCTTCGCTGTCGGCAATATCGTTATTGTTGCCGAATTTGGGAGCGGATTCAAGATATTTTCTAAGCTCCTCGTCATTCTCAAAGTTTGTTTCAAGCGCTTTTACAAGTCTGTCGGCATCCTGAGGACGTTCGGCAAGAAGCCTGTCAACAGAAACAAAGGAATCGGCAACGACCGCAAGACCGTGAATCAGACAGCCGCTTCCGTTGTATTTTGTGCCCTGATTGTCGGCATCGCGCAAATCGTATCCGCTTTCAACACCGCCCATAATGGTCGAAAGAAGAGGTGTGCGCAGATTTGAAAGCGCTCTTGACGCGCCGTTTGCGGCACCTGACATCTCAGCCGCATATATTTCAACGCTCTTATAAAAAAGCTCACGTAAATTTAAAAGACGCTCTTTTGCATCGGTATAGGGTGTTTCATGTCCGATTTTTTTGCCTGTGACGGTCGAAACGCCGTTGCTTATTGTAAGCTCAAGAATTTTCCCGAGATTTAACCAGCTGTTTGTGGTATTGGCGTTGTCTTTGCCCATAATCAGCGGCTCCTGACAGCCTGCCACCGAATAATTTTCAAGATCCTCTTTTTCTACTCCGGCTTTGGTAAGAACCTCAAACATTGCGTCATCGTTGAAAAGTGACGGCGTGAGTACTCCCGGAGTCAAAAAGAATTTTCCAAGCTCGGAATACAGCTGTTCGGGAGTGTTTTTATGAAGCTTGACCGAAAGAATAGGCTGGGGTAAATTCATATCATAATAAGCGTCAAGCAGTGCGTATGTAGTTTCATTTGTAAGGTCGTCACCCGCAGATGATTTTCCGCTTACGATAACGTTTTGTGAAATTGCCCAGCTGCGGTCACCGACATTAAAAAACACAAGAAAATGACGGAAAAGCGCCGAAGCTGTTGCTCTGTCAAGACCCTCTGCCGCACGGTAAGGCTCAAAAATTCTGTCCGCGTTTCCGATTGAAAATGCAAACGGATTAGGTGCCTGCTCGTCGCACATAAGCTGCCACATAATCAAAAAGCTTTGAATTGCTTCGTAAAGAGTGGACGCGCCATATGCCGGAACCTTGTTAAGCGTATCGGCAAGCAGATCAAGCTCGATTTTTCTTTCAGTGTCTGCGTTCGCCG
>JGI994J12354_10002202_pt1 | contig 19200 bp, 14 predicted proteins | sample IntmicLarv3ML3BL_FD_12354 | JGI IMG/M metagenome (IMG submission 12354)
CAAGTCGGCTGCCACCAAGTCGGCTGCCACCAAGTCGGCTGCCACCAAGTCGGCTGCCACTAAGCCGGCTGCCACTAAGTCGGCTGCCACTAAGCCGGCTGCCGCTAAGTCGGCTGCCACTAAACCGGTCGCCTCTAAGTCGGTTGCTTCTGCGCCGGTCGCCCTTCCCAAAAACATGACAAAAGCCGATAGCGTTCGGTTTTATATCTATCATAATTATTTTAAGCCGGCCAAACTCAAAGGCCAAAATAGAATCATGCTGACGGCCGGTGATGTTCACACCGATATGGGTCTGAAGTCCGAAATGCCGACCGTTACGTCGGCCATGAAAACAAGAATCGATCGGCTTTATGATGTCGAAATATCAGATGTTCACCCGCCGGGCGGTTCTAATTCCAAGCTGACGGTCAAATACGATTTAAGAAATTTGTATATGGGCGAAGAATCTGTCAAACCCGATGCCGAAAAAACCAATCGGGTGAAAAAGAGTCCTGGTCGTATGTCCGGGGCGACTGATTCCGAAAGCAGTTATCTTGTCTTAAAAGAATTGGAAGAAAAATTGAGGAAATTCGTTTCTGAGCGCGTTGAATCCAGATTCGGCAAAGAATGGTGGAAAGGAACCGACATGAAATTTTTAGCGGACCGCTGGAATGAGCGCCGCATTATGAATGACCGAACAGCCGCCGACAAAAAGAGCGGACGAAACGAGCAGCTGATTCATTATGCCAGTTTCAGCGATTATCGGCGGATTATTAATAACCCGTTTGCGTGGGACGCTTTTGAAGATTATTTCCCCGACCGCGGCTGGATTATTCAGCGTTTAAAAGAACTTGACCCGATACGCAATGCGATTATGCATCACACGCCGTTAGATGAAGACGATTATACCCGTCTCGGGCTTTACACACGGGATATCTTGAAAATAATTGATAAAAATGAAAAGAGTTCAAAAACAAAATCGGCATAATTTAATGAATCTGTTTTAATCGGAGGGGATTGATTTTGGCAAGCATAAAAAATATAAAAAATAAAAAAAGCAAGCTCAGCAGCGATGATAAAGAGAATATTACCGTTCTGCTTCAAACGGCAAAGGACGCGGGGGCAACCGATGCCGTTTACATCTCCGCCGATGACGTTGTTGTGGACGAGCGCGTTCGTCTGAAATGTTTTATTCCGCTCTGCCGTCACTACGGGGATTTAGTTTGTCCGCCGAATGTGCCGACACCTGACGAATTCCGCAGATATTTAAAGCAATACAGATTCGCTCTTCTTCTTTCCACTGAATATATCAATCCGCCTAAACCCAAATCTTTGGCGGATTCCGAAGACGTCTCTTCTGAAATCCGAACGAAATCCACAGATTTATCGGACATTCTTCTTAAATTGGAAGGCGTTTCCCTCCAAAAAGGATATCGCTTTGCTGCCGGATTTACCGGCGGCAGCTGCAATTACTGCGACAGCTGCGTCAAAACGGGCGGCGAATGCAAAACACCCTATCGGGCTCGCCCCTCAATGGAAGCCGTCGGCGTGGATGTCGTTGAAACCTTGAAAAATGCGGATATGAGTCTGGAATTTCCGGTCAAGGATAAGGTCATATGGTGGGGACTTTTGCTCGTCGACTGAAAACTTAAAAAAGACAATCTGAAAAGGGAATTTGATGACGCACATTGACGACATTTCAGAAGACGCGCGCGAAAAAATTCAAGCGCTTATCAAAGACCTTGAAATGATTTCTGACGAACGGAAAGATTTGAAAGCGGCAGAAGATGAATTGAGGGAGAAATTGGTTGCCGAAATGGAAGAGTACGGGCTTGATTATGTTGATTGCGGAACAGCAGAGGTCAAATATGTCCCGCCGCAAATTAAGCAAAAATTTGATTCTAAAAAATTAAAATATGATCTGCCAGATTTGTATGAAAAATATCTGATTGATTCTGAATGGAAAGGCCATATCAGAATCACCAAACTGAAATAAACCAGAAATTTCAAAATAAAAAACATTTTTAAAAATGAATTTTTCATTCTTCCGAATCAAAAGCGTTTTCTTCATCCGCAATCAGATTTTTAATCTCAGGGTCGCCGATAACATCGGAATCAAATACCGTATTTTCCAAAATGTCTTTTAATATTTCATCGGCGTTTCTCTGAATCATGTATTTTTTGGAAAAATGGTTCAGCACGTTTTCAATATCGCGCTTCAATAATTCTTCCGCATGCGGATGGTCTTTTGTGATGTATTGCGGCCAGTCAATCAACTGAACGCCTTCGTCGGAGACGAAAATGTTGTATTCGCTCAAATCGTTGTGAATTATTCCTTTTCCGTAAACCAGTCGAATTTGCTTGAGAATTTCATCCAAATACCATTCCGGGTCTAAGACTTTTGTTTTTGAAAGCTCGCTTCCTTTGGCGACTTCCATGACGATGGTGTGTCGGTTTTGGTCAATCGGTTTTGGGATGGAAATATCCGGATAGAGCTTTTTCATGATTGTGAATTCACGATTGGCAGCCAGGCGGGCGGCATAAATCCATGAAAAATGTTCTTTCCCGACCAAATGTTCGCGCGTTCTTTTGACCTGCTTGAAACTGGTTCTTCCTTCGCGGTGAAGTTTGAGAATTAAAACTTCTGGATCGGCAATCGCAATTTCCGGTTCTTTCAAAACTTCAATCACGACGGATTCTTTTCCAACGCCGATTTCACTGCCGACCGCAGAAAATGTCTTGCGCTGAACGTATGTGTTCAATGCCAGCGCGTCGTACGCTTCAAAATAAATTTTATATCCTTCATACGGATCCAGCGTTCCGACGACCATTTTTTGACGGCGCAGCCGCTTTAAATGGTAGGAAAGTTTTTCCGGAGGCATCTCCGTATATTTCTGCAGCTCCGGAACGGGAACCCATTCCCAATTTTTCATCTCAATTTCAATTCCCGTTAAAATTCGGAAATCTTTTTTGGTTAATTCTTTGAAAATTTTAAGCGTGTCGTCGAACATTTGTGAAGAATAGGAAGTTGAGGTTTAGAAATGTTTTGATTCATGAAAATTTGAAATGATTTTTTTCTTCAGTCTTCAAGGTAAATTTTATTAAAACCAAACGCGTAAGTTATTTTATTTCTCCTCCAAACAAATCGGATTGAAAAGACATGATTGAAAACTGTGAAAAAGAAGCCGTAACGCAAATGGCAAAAGAAATATTGATTGCCGCAAGAACTGCTCCAAAAGCGAAGGGATTTGATAATTTGGTCACTTATCTTTTGGACGACAAAGATAAAGAAAAGCTGGTCGCCGCCATGGAAAAATACGCCGAAAAACTCGGAATGTTTTTCTTGCGCGACGCTGAAAATATTCGACAATCAGATGCCGTTATTTTGATCGGTCTGAAAGAAACGCGGCCGATGAATTTGAATTGCGGCACATGCGGATTTGAAACCTGCGCCGAATTCAAGAATGCAAAAAAGACGAAAGATGCGCCGTTTGCCGGACCGATTTGTTCCGTCAAATCCATCGACTTAGGCATTGCGCTCGGCTCCGCCGCCGCAAAAGCAAAAGATATGTGCCTCGACAATAGGATTATGTATTCGGCCGGTGCCGCCGCTTGTAAATCTAAAATGATTGACGCTGAATGCGCTTATGCCATACCGCTTTCTGTTTCCGGAAAAAGCCCTTACTTTGACAGAGCGGAGCAAAAAAAGTGAAACACGATTGATTGAGTGAAAGAAATTTTTATCCTTTCAACTCAACCTCATTTTTAAAAAATAAAAAATCGATTTTAAATTTGTTTTAAAATAATGTTTTAAATTTGTTTTAAAATAATGTTTTAAATTTGTTTTAACCTCATCCCATTTCGGTTTTATTTGAATTTACCAAAAAAACCTTTGTCTTTCTTTTTGGAACCGGCCTTTGTCGAGGCTTCAAAACCGGATGTTTTTGCAAATTCTTCCAAAAGACGGCGTTGGTCGTCTGATAATTTGGACGGTGTCACCAAGTTTACAGTAACATATTGATCGCCGACGGATTTGCTGTTGACATGCGGAAATCCTTTTCCTTTTAATCGGAAAACATTGCCGGTCTGCGTTCCTTCGGGAATCGCCATCGTCACATCTCCGCTAAGCGTTTTTACAACAATATCCGTTCCGAGTGCGGCCCGAACAAAATTCAAATCAACGGATATGTAAACATTGTCCCCTTCGCGGGCAAAATAACTGTCGGGCGCAATGCGGACCAGTACATATAAATCTCCGGCGGGCGCACTGTTGTCTCCGATATTTCCTTCTCCGGGGAAGCGCAATCGCATTCCGTTGTCGGCGCCGGCGGGAACAGTCACCTGAATTTTTTTGGATGCGCGGACTTTACCTTTGCCGGAACATTTCGGGCAGGGCGTTTCAATAAATTTGCCGTTTCCGTGACAAGCCGGGCAAGTTGACTGCGACATCATGTTTCCAAACGGTGTCTGGACGGTTCGTGTCACTCTGCCGCTGCCGCGGCATTCCGGACAGGATTTTGCATTCGTTCCCGGTTTTGCGCCAGTTCCCGAACAATTATCACATGAAACAATTTTCGGAACGTCAATTTCAACAGTTTTTCCCGTAAATGCTTCTTGGAATGTCATGCGAAGTTCGTATTGCAAGTCTTCGCCGCGCTGCGGACCGCGTTGCCGACTGCCGCCACCGAATATGCTCCCGAAAATATCTCCGAAAATGTCACCGAAATCACTGAAATCCGCGCCTCTGAATATATCTTCTTGTGAATAGCGGCTGTCAAATCCGGCATGCCCGAATCTGTCATAAGAGGAGCGCTTGTCGGCATCTGATAAAACGGCATACGCTTCCGATATTTCTTTAAATTTTTCTTCAGCTTCGGGTTCACTGTTTTTATCCGGGTGATATTTCATCGCAAGCTTACGATAGCTTTTTTTAATCTCTTCCTCAGTTGCCTCTTTTGTGACGCCGAGAATTTCATAATAATCTTTTTTAGTCGTCATAAAAATCCTTTTAAAAAATGGTCACGGATAAAATGAATTATAATTTTTTAATTTAATGTGATTGAATGTAAGTTTGTGTAAACTTCATGCATATGATAAATATATTTTCAGCATAAGGCAACTTTTGAAAAATTACTTTAATTACGCCAGAATCAGAATGACCTCGTAAATCGAATTTTTACAAATGAAAAAAACATCCGCCGGACATTTTCTATTCATTAGCGGCGGGTGCTTTTCATTTTGTATTTGGGTGTAAAGGGTTGGTATATTTTTTAAGGATTTCGTTTTTGCTTCAAACAGGGGGTTCTGCTTGAGGATGTTGTTGTTTTTGCTTTGTTGTTTTTGCTTTGTTGCTTGGGGTTGTTGTTTGGTTGAGGTTGTTGTTTGGGGTTGTTGTTTGGGTTATTGCTGTTTTTGTTTTGTTTTTTGAGGTTGTTGTTTGGGTATTGCTGTTTTTGTTTTGTTTTTTGAGGTTGTTGTTTTTAGATGTTGATTTTGTTTTTAGGGGTTTTGAATTTATTATTTGATGCTTTAAACAAATGCAGGTTCAAATACGGTCGGCATACTGCCGCCGGATTCTCGAAGGTTTTCAAATGAACCGCTGTCTGTTTTTTCGGCATCAAATAAATATGAAAACGGCTGCTTGATTTTATTATTGCAGCCGCAGATTGAGTTTATTTTTATTCTTTCTTTTCGTCTTCGAATTCCGCATCCACATATTCATCGGCAGCCGGTTCTCGGGCCGTTTCTGCTTTCGTGTCGGACTGAGCGGTTTGCGCAGATTCGGCAGCATGTCTGTAAATGGCTTCCGATATCGGATAAATCACGGTTTCTAATGCTTCGGATTTTTCTTTAACGACGTTAATATCCGCTCCTTCAAGGGCGGCTTTCAACTCAGCCGTTGCCGCTTCTGCGGCTTTCTTTTGGTCTTCCGTAATCACGCCTTCGGGTGCCTGTGAAATTGCTTTTTCGGCAGCGTTCACGAGGGAATCTGCATTATTGCGGATTTCAATTTCTTCTTTTCTCTTCTTGTCTTCTTCGGCGTGGAGTTCGGCATCTTTGACCATACGGTCGATTTCCTCATCTGACAATCCGCCCGGTTTTTGAATCGTGATAGATTGCTTCTTGCCGGTTCCCAAATCTTTTGCATCGACATGAAGAATACCGTTGGCATCAATATCGAATGTTACTTCTACTTGGGGAATGCCGCGGGGTGCCGGTGGAATTCCGTCCAAAATAAATCTTCCAAGTGTCTTATTGCCGGAAGCGACACTGCGTTCGCCCTGAAGAACATGAATTTCAACAGATGTCTGGTTGTTTGCGGCAGTTGAAAAGACCTGGCTTTTCTTGGTCGGAATCGTTGTGTTTCTTTCGATCAAAGGCGTCGAAACACCGCCGAGGGTTTCAATACCGAGTGTCAGCGGAATGACATCCAGGAGAAGAATATCTTTGATGTCTCCCGACAGGACGCCGGCCTGAATTGCTGCGCCGACCGCGACGGCTTCGTCCGGGTTGATGTTTTTGTACGGCTTTTTGTGTGTGAATTTCTCGATTAATTCAACAACGGCAGGCATTCTTGTGGAGCCGCCGACTAAAATGATTTTGTCGATTTTGTCGATGTCCAGCTTTGAGTCTTCTAATGCTTTGCGCATGGATGCCAACGTTTTGTCGAGCAGATCTTCCGTCAGCTTTTCAAATTGAGCACGCGTCAAATCAATGTCCATGTGAAGCTGATCTCCGTCCGGACCGAGTGCGATAAACGGCAAGTTGAGGTTTGTGCTTGTAACGCCGGAAAGCTCAATCTTCGCTTTTTCGGCGGCATCTTTCAAGCGCTGAAGGGCGGCCATGTCTTTAGAAAGATCAGCGCCGTGCGTTTTCTTAAATTCGGCAACCAAATAGTCAACGATTCTGTTATCAAAGTCATCGCCACCGAGGCGCGTGTCTCCGCTGGTGGACAATACTTCAAAGATACCGTCGCCGATTTCCAAAATGGAAACATCGAATGTACCGCCGCCCAAGTCATAAACAAGGATTTTCTGGTCTTTTGAACCTTCTTCTTTGTCCAGCCCGTAAGCAAGTGCGGCTGCCGTCGGTTCATTAATAATTCTCAAAACTTCCAAGCCGGCAATCGTTCCCGCATCCTTTGTTGCCTGACGTTGAGCATCGTTAAAGTAAGCCGGGACCGTGATAACCGCCTGTGTGATTGTTTCTCCCAAATATGCTTCCGCATCAGTTTTTAATTTCTGAAGGATCATGGAAGAAATTTCCTGCGGTGTGTATTCTTTATCGTTTAACGAAACTTTATAATTTACGTCTCCCATGTGTCTTTTTATGGATTGGACTGTGTTTTTTGAGTTTGAAACCGCTTGTCTTTTTGCAATTTGCCCGACAAGTTTTTCACCCTTTTTCGAGAAGCCGACAACGGATGGTGTTGTTCTGCCGCCTTCCGCATTCGGAAGAACTTCCGGTTCGCTTCCTTCCATAACGGCCATACATGAGTTCGTTGTGCCTAAGTCAATTCCTAAAATTTTTGCCATGTTTATTCACCTTTTTTTTTTTATTACAGTTGAATGTTATTGATTTATCTGATTTTATTCATAATTCTGTTGAAGTTGTTGCTGTTTTTGTATTGTGTTTATATTGTTTTTTGTATTGCATTGTAATGTATTGTAATTGTTTTTTGTATGGGATGTGTTGTTTTTTGTCTTGGGATGTATTGTTTTTGTATTGAATTTGATTTATTGTATTGTTTTTTGTATTATTATTGACATAATAAGCGTCAATTGAATCTGGTTTTCGCAGAGCTGCGTTCTTTATTTTTCTTATTCGTCCCCTGATGAAACCGTGACGGATGCGGCTCGAATGACTTTGCCGTTGAGGGCGTATCCGAATTTTAATACATCTACGATGGTTTCTTCCGGATATTGTTTTGTCGAGACCTGTGCCACAGATTCATGCAAATGCGGGTCAAATTCCATGCCGGGGTCGGCCGGAATTTTTGAAAGCCCGTGTGCTTCTAAAATCGACATGAACTGGCGGGAAATCTTTTTAATTCCTTCTCTTATGGAATCTTTGTCGGTGTTTTCATTTTCCGCCGAAGTGACAGCACGCTCAAAGTTATCGGCGACTTCTGTCAAATCTTTCATCAACGGTTCAGCTGCGTATTTTTTGACATCTTCAATATTTTTTGCGTTTCTCTTTTTATAGTTTTCAAAATCCGCGGCAAGAGTCAGATAGGCGGATGTTAGTTCTTCTATTCTCTTTTGCAGCGCAGCATTTTCCAAAGGTAATTTTGAATCTGCTGTACTGTCTTCTTCGGGGTTATCCTCCGGCGCGAAAAGTTCGTTTTCTTCAAAGTTTTCTTCGGGTTCTGCCGAATCACAGTTTTCGCAGGAAGCGTCCTCTTTTCTTTTTTTATGGGGCATGTTTTATATCCTGATCCTGAGATTTTATTTTTGTAACATTTCTAAGAATAATTTACATGTATATAATCTTTTCCATCTTTCTACAAAATATGTGAAAATTATCGGAATCGGTAAAAACATTAACTTTTGGTTAGTATCTGTTGAAATGTGCTATTTTTCTCTTTCTTTTTCAAATTGACAGTAACCGTCATTTCCATAAATTGATTAAAAATGTGAAACTGAAACGTGACATAAACGTGAAACTGAAACGTGACAGAAACGTGAAACAGAAACGTGAAACAGAAACGTGAAACAGAAAATGAGAAAAAGAAAAACGAAATCAAATGAAGGTGTTTTCATCATTCATTTGATTTTAAATGTGAAAAACGAAAAAACGTTTTTCAATTAATTGATTGATTCCGCATATTTTAAACAGATAACGGAAATAATCATACAAAAGGCCACAGCGACAATAAATCTCTCCCAACCGAAAGCGATGACGGTTCCGTCCAATATCATCTTTACAAATTCAATTAATGCCAAAATTAAAATTGTAATAATAAACGCGGCCAAAAAACCGATTAAAAGCGAGGATGATCGGCGGACCAATCTTGAATTGAAAAATTCGTAGCTGACCACAAACAAAACGGCGAGGATTAAAAAGGCAATCGCAGGGTGAATCGGAATCGGCTCTATGGTAATCATTCCGTAAACTCCGTAAAAGGAAAATACGAAAAAGAACGCCATTCCCAATGAAATAATAAATGTTCTCAAATAGTTATTTCTGAATGAAGGTATCTGGAATTTTTTTGAATTGGATTTTGAATCGGAATATATTCTCTTCGGAGCGATAAGCATCCCACCTGAAAGTTGTGTGAATTAAATAATAAAAAAATTATTTCAATGAATGTGGCGGATTGAAATAATTATTAGAATATTTAAAGAATATGGGTTCAACTATTAAAAATTTAGCCCGCCTTTTTAGATTGTCTTTTTAGTTTATTTCTTCTTTTTTTGTTTTTATCAAAAGAGTGAGTTCTGCAATAAACTTTAAATCTTAAGATACTCTTTTCAAAGACAGTTATTGAAGGATTCAGATTGCCGTTCATTTATTATCGGCAGTCGCGTGAACTCTCTAAATTATAATATCCATTGAAAACGCGTTCTCCAAAAATGTTTACGGATGATTGCTTTTCTTTTGGTTCTGTTTAATTTTGATTTCAATGAATTGATTTCAATCAAAAATGACTCAGGAGATTAAATAATGACAAAAGTCGATAATTGTACAACCTGCGGCATCAACCTCGTCGAAAGCGGAAGCGTCAGACTTCCCTGTCCGAAATGCGGCGAAGGAATCGGAAGATGCCAAAGCTGCCGTGTCCTTGCAAATACTTACGAATGCCCGAAATGCGGATTTGTCGGTCCCTGATGGCCGAAAACGAAGGTTAGGTGAAAATTATGAGCGGTGTTGCAGCAACAATTAAAATTATGCCCGCTGATGCGGAAACAGATTTAAACGTATTGAAAGACAAAATCAAAGCAGCCATTCCGGCAAGCGGAAGATTAAACGGCGAAATTGAAGAAAAACCGATCGCATTCGGCTTAAAGGCATTAATCGCCACCATCATTGTCGAAGACGACGAAGGCGGCATTGATCCCGTCGAAGAAGCATTAAACGCAATCGACGAAGCGGAAAGTGTCAGCGTTATCAACCTTGACAGACTTTAATTGAAAAATAAACTCACTTTTTTTCAAATTAAATGAAATTGAAATCGTTTTTCGATTTCAGTTTTTAATATTTATCCGGTTTTTTTATTTTTGTTTTTGATTAGTATTAGTTATCCGTTTTCTGTTTCTTTTTTCCGGTTTTCATTATTGTTTTTTCAAATCCTAATGACGGTTAACGAATTAATGGAAACACAAAATTACCGCCTCAATTCGAGTTTCACGAGCGAAGCGAGGGAAAGGAGAATTGAGATTCGACCAATAGAGAATCGAATAAAAAGAAGGGGCTTTGAATTGAATAAAAAACACCGAGAATCGATAAAAACACCGAGAATCGATAAAAACACCGTGAATCGATAAAACACCGAGAATTGATAAAAACACCAAAGCTCGGTTAAAAATCATCGAAGCTCGGCTAAAAATGCCGGAAATCAAATAAAAATGCCGAATATAAGAAATGAATTAAAAAAAGAAGGTGAAAAGAAGGCGAATTTTCTTCTTTTCAGCGGCGTTCATTCATCTGCGGCGGCAATTTGTTGTAGCTTGCTGCCATCTGTTCCGGCTTCATTTCAGGAACTTCGCGGATGTGTGTTGCACGAAGCATATCATCAATTCTCAAAATCATTGTGGCAGCTTCTGTTGCAGATTTAATCATGTTCTGTTTGACTCTGTAGGTGTCGGTGACGCCTTCTTCAAACATGTCCGTAATTTTTCCGGTAAACACATTAATACCGGCATTTTTATTCTTGGTGTGCTCGGCGCGAAGCGCAAGGGACAAATCCACGACATTTAATCCGCCGTTTCTAATCAGCGTTCTCGGGATTTCTTCGAGAGCCTCGGCATAAGCGGCAATGACTTTTTGCTCATATCCGCCAATCGTCGGCGCATAAGCAAACAGGCCTTTGGCAATTTCCGTTTCGGCAGCACCGCCGCCGGCTACAACCTTTCCGTCTTCGATGACGGATTTGATTACCCAAAGGGCGTCATCCATTGCCGTGTCAACACTGTCGGCATGCTGAAGCGTTTCGCCGCGGACAATAATTGTGGCCACTTTCGAATTTTTGCAATCTCTAATATATACCTTGCTGCTGCCGTTTCTTATCTCGCACTCAATGAGTCCGGCACTTCCTAAATCGCTTTCGGAAAATTCTTTCGGGTTGCGGACAATTCTTGCGCCTGTCGCATAGGATATATTTTCAATATCCTTCTCTTCAATCGGACGGGATACAAAAATGCCGTTTTTGTCGAAATATTCTAAAACGTACGGCTTGACCGCTTTTGTTGAAAAGACGGCAGTTGCCCCGGAATTTACAATGTTCTTTGCAATTTCAATTAAATTGTTTCTTTCGCCATCGATAATCTTTTGCCGTTCTTCGGGGGAACTGACAACCATCGTCGCGTCAACTTTTGTTTTATTCGCGGCGATTTCAGCATCTAATATCGCGACTTTCGGATTTTCAATTTTCATCGGCGCTTTTTTACTCAAAGGACCCGAGTTTAATGCAATGCCTTCAATCACTTCGGTTTCTTCAACTTTCTTTTGAAGCTCGACAATACGGATGATTTTGGTTCTGACATCTACGAAACCGTTTTCTTCAACAATTTCGGCCGCTTTGACACAAATCTCGGCTAATAATTCTTTTTGAGAGTCCGGCGCTTTTCCGGTAATTGCCGTTTCCGCAGCCATTCTCAAGAGATCTTTCCTATTTTCTTTTGAAACATCCATCGCACATCCTTTCAAAAGCTCAAGCGCTTTTTCTTCGGCGGTTCTGTATCCTTTTACAATAATTGTCGGATGCGTTCCCTTTTTAATCAATTTTTCCGCTTTGTCTAAAAGCGCGGCGGAAAGAATAACCGAACTTGTTGTTCCGTCTCCGGCTGTTGATTCCATAGAACGGGCCACTTCAACAATCATTTTTGCGGCCGGATGCTCGATGCCGATGTCTTTTAAAATATTGACGCCGTCGTTGGTCATACTGACCTGTCCCAGCTTATTGATCAGCATTTTGTCCATTCCTTTCGGACCGAGTGTGCTTTGAACCAGTCCGGCAACTGCTTTTGCTGCCGCAATGTTCATAAAAACAGCATCTTTGCCTTTTGTTCTTTCTTTTCCCGGATCTAATATAATAATCGGACCTGTATTTGCCATAATAGTTCTTCTCGTTTTATTTTTTTAATAAATATGAAATGAAATTTGAAAAATGATATTCTCTTTTTCTCTTGAAGATACTACAAATAACTGATTAAAGTTCTATAAAAAACTGGCGGAATCAAATGTCTTCCTGAACGATATGCATCGACGGAAATAAGGTCAGCCGTAAAAAAGACGCTGCTTTGAGTTTCCTTTTTATCCGAACGGAACAATTCATATATCAAAAAAAGACTTAAAAGACATAATACACTTAATTTTCATTCAAATTTCTAAAATTGTTCTCAATTATTCTTAAATTATCTAGATTCACTTTTCATAAATGATAAAATATGCCTGTTATTACCGTTGATTCTAAAGACCTGGAGGAACTTTCAGGAATTGGCCGCCAAGAAATTATTGACAATGTTTCTATGATTGGCGCCGAGGTGGAACGTGTCGAGGAAGATTCTATCGATATTGAATTTTTCCCAAATCGTCCGGATCTTTACAGTGTCGAAGGCGTTTCCCGCGCCATGAAAGCATTTTTTGGCATTTCTCCGGGGCTTCGAAAATACGAGGTCAAGCCGGCTCAAATTGAAATTAAAATTCAAAAAGATGTTAAAGACGTACGCCCCGTTCTCGGCTGTGCCGTTGTCCGCAGCTTATCTTTTACGTCCGCTTCTATTAAATCTCTCATGGACTTGCAGGAAGATCTGCATTGGGCACTCGGCCGCGGCCGTAAAAAAGTATCCATCGGCGTTCATGACATGGCCGGCATTAAAGCGCCGTTTACATATTCTACCGAATCGCCGGACTTTGCTTTTGTTCCATTGGATCACACTGAAAAAATGACCATGACGGAAATTTTGGAAAAGCATGCCAAAGGCGTGAAATTTGCACACCTTGTCAAAGAAATGGAACGGTATCCGATAATAAAAGATTCCGCCGGCAACGTTTTGTCTTTCCCGCCGATTATCAACGGTACATTAACAACAGTGACGGAAGACACCAAAGAATTATTTATTGATGTCACCGGCACAAGCAAAGAAGTTTATACGGCATTAAATATCGTCGTCGCCGCTCTTGCCGAACGCGGCGGAATTATTGAAGCGGTTAAAATTATTGATGAAAGCGATGGCATTAAAACAGAATCGGTTCTGCCTGACCTTCAGCCGATCGTTCAAACCATTTCTTTAGAAGAAATTGAAACACATCTCGGTTTTAAATTGTCAGCCGAAGAAGTCATTCGATCCCTTTTAAAAATGGGATTTGATGCTTCCGTGTCTTCAAAAACTCCCGTCATGTTTGACATTTTGATTCCGGCTTATCGCGCCGATATTTTGCATAAATATGATATTATTGAGGACGTTGCTATCGGATACGGTTACGCCGCCATCCCCGCCGCGTTGCCTGAAACTTATACGGTCGGCACATCTCATCCGCTGTCGGTTGCCCGACTCTGTGCCTGTGAAGCGATGGTCAGCCTCGGCTACAGTCAAGTCATGCCGTTTACGCTCACCAGCGCGCAGATTCATTTTGAAAATATGCGCCGCCCGGTGACAAATGATGTGACTTATGTTCTTCATCCGATCAGCGAAGATCAGACAATGATTCGAACAACGCTTCTTTCGGGTCTTCTTGAAATTCTAGCTTTGAATCGTCATCGAGAGTTGCCGCAAAAGATTTTTGAAGTCGGCGAAGTCGCTCTTTATCAAAAAAATAAACAAAAAATTGCGGCCGTTTCCATTCACCATGCCGCCAATTTTACGGAAATGTCAGAAGTCGTCGATGCTTTCTTAAGGGAACTTTCCGTCGAGTATGAGTTAAAAGAATCGGATGATCCGGCTTTCCTGAAAGGCAGAGTTGCGGATGTTTACATCGGAAATGAAAAAATCGGGGTTTTCGGCGAATTCCATCCCGGCGTCTTAACCGCCTTTGAACTCGGGTATGCCGTTATCGGATTTGAGCTTGATATGTCTTTAATATTTTAAAAATGAAAAGATATTGAGCTCTTTTCTTTTTCCTTTTCTCTTTCTATCTTCGATTTTTCTTTTTTTCTATTCCGTTTTTGAATTTATATAAATTGAAATAAAATTCAGATAATAATTATTATGACAAAGGGGACTCACCTGTATTTCTTAAAACACAAGTTTAATTGAATTAATTCTTTAAACGGAGAATTTCGATAAAATATTCTGCGGAAATTCTTCGATTCATCCAAAAAGCGGTTTGTTTTGTAAAAAATAAGAAAAAATATGCCGTCGCCGAGTATTACTTTGGGGATCTTTCGGCGGCGGAAATGATAGGATGAAAAATATTGTTGGGGGTCAACATTTTACATACGGGCATGATACTGATTGTTTTACGGAGGTTTGGTGTCGTCAGACAAAAAAATAATGTAAAACAACTTATGTTTACCTAACCCTATTTCCCTCTAATAATTACAGAGGTATATATATCTATCTATATCTATCTTTTTTTATAGTGAATACATATATCGATATTATATATTTTCACATTTTATTTAAAAAAATCTTATATCGCTCTCTTCCGATTTGTTCTGCCTTTTTAATTATTTCTTTGAGAGGGATATTGGTTTCCTTTGAAATCTGTCGGCATATCTCATATTCTGCCGAAATCTGAACGATTTCTCCTTCCGGAAAACGTGCGATTTTGAGAGGAATCGAATATATTTTCCCCGAGATTTCAACATCTGTGGCAATCATTTCTCTCTCGACAGATACACGATGGCGGGACGGCGCCACCCGTACGCCCAAAGATCCGGTTTCTTTTATTATCTGGCGTGCCAATTTTTCCGAATCTTCTGGCTTACACACCACTTTTATTAAATGGGCGGGTCTTCCTTTTTTCATATACATCGGAATAACGGCAACATCTAAAGCTCCCATTTCCATTAAATTTTCAATTAAATATCCGATGACTTCTCCGGTCACATCGTCCACATTCGTCTCCAAAACTTCAATCGGCTCTCTTCTGAGTGGTTCTAATTGTATCATCTCGTCCGCATATGAAACTCTTAATACGTTCGGCATTTCCGTATCCGCATCACCCGCACCGTACCCGATGGTTTCTGTTTTTATGGATAAGCTGCCCGGACGCGGGGAGGCAAAATAGGATAGAATGGCGGCGCCTGTCGGTGTCAGCAGCTCCCTCTCTCCTCGCGAATAAAATGTGAGGCGGCTCTTTTTCAAAATTTCAAGTGTCGCAGGCGCGGGAACCGGCAACGTTCCGTGACAGCATTTTGTAAAGCCGCCGCCGACATTTATTTCACCGCAATATATTTTGTCAAAACAAGTATTTGAATTTGATTTTAAATTATAAAATGCAAGGCAGGCACCGACAACATCGGCAATGGCGTCATCCTGACCGGTTTCATGAAAATGAAGCGTTTCAAGCGGCATTCCATGAACGGCAGATTCCGCTTCGGCAATAATTTTAAAAACGGCGGCCGCATTTTTTTTCACGTCATCCGGTAAATCCGAATTTGAAATGATTTCACAGATTTCGGAAAAACAGCGTGTGTTATTCGGCTTGTTTTCAATGATTTGAACATCTGTTGCCGCGATTCCGTTTTTCTCGGTTTTGCAGACCTGAAATGAAACGTTTGCCAGCGGCTCGATATATTTTCGAATGAACGATTCGGACGCGCCAAGGTCAAGCAAAGCGCCCAATATCATATCGCCGGATGCGCCCGAAAACGGTTCAAAAATGATGGATTTCATTGCTTTTCCTCTCCTTTTCCTTTCCGTCTGGCCGCAGCGGCTCGGTTCGCAATGCGGGCGGCATAGGCGCCGGCCACAAATCCGGCATCAATATTAACCACACTGATCACCGAACAGGACTGAAGCATGGACAGGAGCGCAGCTTCTCCTTTTGCGCCGGCGCCGTAGCCGGTCGAAATCGGTAATCCGATGACGGGGACATCAATCATTCCCGCCACAACCGTCGGCAGTGTCCCTTCTCGGCCGGCTGCAACCACCACGGCGTCCGGCTCAGTATTTTTGAGTTTTTCCATCTCCAAAATCAATCGGTGATATCCGGCAACGCCGACATCATAAATTTCAATCGTTTCACAGCCCATTTCTTCCGCGGTCATTTTTGCTTCTTCGGCAATTTTAATGTCTGCCGTTCCCGCCGAAATCACGGCGACAATTCCGCCTGTTTTTATCGGCGCTGCATGTTTTTCGGCATAAACCGTACAAATTGTTTGTGATCGGCTTTTTTGAATTTGGCCGGAGAAAGCCGCCTCTAATACGGGCATTTGGACGGGCGAGACGCGCGTCACCAACACACGGCCGACCGCATCAATGTTTGCGCGAACGATCTTTACCAAATCTTCATCGGATTTACCTTCCGCCAGCACGGCTTCCGGAACGCCGGTACGCCGGCATCGGAACGTATCCACTTTCGCAATGTCTGACACCGATAAAAATCCCATGGAGCGGATTGTTTCTTCGGCCGTCTGCAAGTCAATTTCGCCGCGGCGGTATTGCTCCAATATTTTTTGAACGTCCATTTTTTAAAAGCACCTGAATTGACTGAAAAGAATTGTTTATTTAAAGCTGATTATTGGAATGAATTGAATTCTATTATATTTATCTAAAATCTTTTTTATTTTACGTTTTATTTGTTCCGAAAAATCTGATAAATCGTGATATATTTTTCGTAATATTTTCATCTCTGAAAAATAACTCATAGCGATTCCTGTTTTTGTCTGTCAATATAATTTATGACAAATAGAGCGGTTTTTTCGGTCAATGGCAAGGCTTTTAAATTATCGTGATTTCTTATTTTTGATAAAATTTTAATTATTTTTTCATTTTTCTGCAAAATGGAAAAAACATTGTTTTTCAATCTTTAATCTTATACAAAAATTTACATAAATCCGAATCGCAGAAAGAGGCTCAATCCACTATGTTACCCGCAGAAGATCTCAAACTCGTTGTTGAAAAATTAAAACGTCAGCCGAACGAATTGGAACAAGGCATTTTCCTAAATCTCTGGAGCGAACACTGTTCTTACCGTTCCAGCTGGCCGCTTTTGAAAAACTTCAAAACAGACGGTGACAATGTTCTCATCGGTCCGGGAGACGATGCCGCTGTCGTGAAATTCGACGACGAATACATCTTATCCATCTCAATGGAGAGCCACAACCATCCCTCCTACATTGATCCTTACAGCGGCGCAGCCACCGGTGTCGGCGGTATTGTCCGCGATGTTATTTCCATGGGCACGCCCGCCGTCGCCGTTCTCGCGCCGTTCTATCTCGGCCCGCTTAATTCCGAGAAGAACAGATGGCTTTTTGATAACATTTTAAAAGGTTCCGCCGATTATTCCGAAACCATCAAAGTCGCAGGCATCCGCGGCGAATCTTATTTTGATGAAAGATACAATGGCAATCCGCTTGTCAATGTCGTTTGTGTCGGTCTCGGCAAAAAAGAAAACATCATGACTTCTATTTCTAAAACCGCCGGCAACAAATTTATTTTATTCGGCTCCAAAACCGGCAGAGACGGTCTCGGCGGCGCATCTTTCGCATCGGCCGACATGTCCGAAGACGATGCTCCGAAAAGAGACACCATTCCGGCTGGCGACGCGGCACTTGAAAAACGTGTGATTGACGCCACCATGGAAATTATCGACAAAAAATTAATCGAATGCTGTCGCGACCTCGGCGCGTCCGGCCTTTCCGGCGCATCGGTTGAAATGGCGGAAAAAGGCGGTTTCGGCTTCCACCTCATTGCCGATGACGTTCCTCTTTTCTTTGACAATTTAACCATTTATGAAATCATGCTTTCCGAAACACAGGAACGTATGCTTGCGGAAGTTAAGCCCGAAAACATCAACGCTGTCATGGAAATCATGAAAAAGCACAACGTTTTGGCAACCGATGTCGGTTATTTGACAAACGATGGAATTTACAGAGTCGAATACAAAGGCAAAATCGAAGCCGAGCTTCCTATTAAATTCATTGTTTCAGGCGTTCCCAAAGTCGAAATGCCGTCCAAGGCACCTGCCGCAAGGAACGATGCGCTTGTTTCTCAAAAACCCGCGCTTCCGACCGACATGAAAGCTTGTGTCTTAAAAACACTTTCTTCTTACAATCTCGCTTCCCGCAAATCTGTTTGGGAAACCTATGCTAAAACCTCTCTTCCGATGGTTTACGGTGAAAGCGGCGGCGATGCCGGCATCATTAAAGTGACCGACAAGAAAGGCGTTGCAATGACCTGCGGCTGCGAGCCCGCCATTTGTTTACTGGACCCCTATACCGGCGCTGTCATCACCGTTATTGAAAATGCGATGAATATTGCTGTTAAAGGTGCGCTCGGTCTGTGTCTGGTTGACAATCTCAACTTCGGCAACCCAACCAAGCCCGAACAATATTGGTACTTGAAACAGTCTGTTCTCGGTCTTTCCGATGCCGCCAAAAAATTGAATATTCCGGTTGTCGGCGGAAATGTTTCTCTTTACAACGAAAGCGCCGAATTCGACACCGCCATTCTCCCGACACCCGCAATCGGTATTCTCGGAACAGTCAGCTTTGAAAAACAGATCCCGTCCTCTTTCTTTAAAGAAGCCGACGAAATGATTCTTTTAATCGGAACCACAAAAGCCGAACTCGGCGGCAGTGAATATAACCGTGTCTCCGGCATGGAAACTGCCGGAACCGTTCCATCCGTTCCTGCTGACTACGATAAAATCGTTGCGGCCGTTGCCAAAGCCTGTGCATCGGGCGACGTAACAACCGCGCATGACATTTCTCACGGCGGCTTGGCAAAAGCGTTTGCGTCCATGCTGACCGGCATCGGCGCCGATGTTGACCTCTCGGGTCTCGGCATTGACCGCGCAGACGACCTTTTATTCTCGGAATCTCCGGCAAGAGCCATCTTAACTGTCAAATCCACCGACAAGATTGCCGAAATCATGAAAGGCATTCCGTGT
>JGI994J12354_10002203_pt1 | contig 19183 bp, 10 predicted proteins | sample IntmicLarv3ML3BL_FD_12354 | JGI IMG/M metagenome (IMG submission 12354)
GTCGCCGCCGCAACAAGAAACGCGATACGCGCCGGCGGTGTCGGAGCCGTCCGCGCCGCGCTGTCACCGCCTTGCAGAAGAACGGCAATCTCGCGCACAATCGCCTGAAGGTCACGGCGAAATGTGATGACAATCGCCACAAGCGTTCCAAGCTGTAAAAACGCAATAAAAAGCATATTAATATTGACATCTGCGCCCGCCCCGGTCAGTTCGTATATCGCCGCGAGGTGACCTGAGCCGGACACAGGCAGAAACTCCGCAACGCCTTGCAACAGTGCCGCAATTATCGTATAAAGAATCGTCATACCGCTCCCCCGTTTTTCGTTATATTTTAATAGTTTATGTTATCATAAATTTACGGTTTTGTCAAACGAAATGCTCGGTTTTGCATGAGAAACGCCGCCCTTCAAAACGGACGGCGTTTTCAGAAATCTATAGTGGAGTTTTCGTAGAGAAAACCGCCTATTTCCGGTCGAAATACGGCGATTTCCCGCTCACGGACAACGGTATTCCCATAATCAGCTTATACTCGCCCAAAAGCCCAAGGCGCCCCGCCGCCTTTCCGATTGTAAACATTATCCGATTGTCCACGCGATTATCCGCGACAAGCGACACCGCAGAGCCGAGCGCAATACCAAGGTCGACAGCGGAAAACACACACGTCGCACCCGCCTTAATGCTTGCGGCACAGTCATCAAAGCCGCAAAGCTGACAGATTCGATTCAGTGCGCGCGTCTCGTACGTCACGCCGATTAGGACTACGGCTCCGCTTGCGTCGACATTACCGGCATCGCGGTTGAACAATGGCGCGTTGAGCTCATCCGCCATTTTGCGCATTTCGGCGGCAACGGCATCCTTGTCCGCTCCCGTCAGAATCGCGGTATCCATTTGGTCCGTGCCGCACGCTTTCGGAGCCGTCCGCGCCGCAGCACAGACAGAGTACGCAAGATTCATAATCGCGTTTTCCTCAGCAGTTTTTGAATTGATAAACATTAAATTACCTTCCTTTCTTAATCTTCCAAAATCACCGTAAACGGCCCGTCATTCACGAGCTCGACCGACATATCCGCGCCAAAAACGCCGTGCGCAACCTTTGCAAACTTGTCAGAGGCATATTCCATAAAATAGTCATACATAGCCTCTGCCGTCGCGGGGTCAGACGCGTCCGTAAAGCTCGGGCGATTACCTTTTCGGCAGTCAGCATAGAGCGTAAACTGCGATATAACGAGAAGCTCGCCGCCGACATCGGTGATTGAGAGATTCGTTTTATCGTTTTCGTCTGCAAACAGACGCAGTTTGCGGATTTTTTCAACGTGCTTTTCAACTTTTGCGCGGTCATCGCCGCCGCCAACTCCGACGAGCGCCACATATCCCGCGCCAATGCTTCCGACTATTTCTCCGCCGACTGTTACCGCCGCGCGGGATACTCTTTGTAATACGATTTTCATTTATACACTCCTTGATTTTTGCTTTGCCCTATTGTATCGCGTTTTGAGACAAAAATCAAATGTTTTCAAAAAGACTGCACCAGCCGATACAAACGAAGAAGGCTTCTATACAGAAGCCTTCTTCGTTTGTATACTTTTCTAATCACCCTAAAGTATCGTAAATTAAATTTATGCTTTCGGGTCGGGACCGTAGTTGTTTTCGCCGCGTGTACCCTCGGTCGCCATCATAATGAGGAACCAAATCCCACCAACCAGCGGGATGAAAATGACGAAAATCCAAGGCCATTCCTTGTTCTGGTCCTGCAAACGTCTAACCGCAACTGCAATACTGGGTACAATTATCGCCAACGAGAACAGTCCTGCAATAACAACTCTGAAGATGAATCCTATCACAGGGAGCTTCCCAAGAATACCAAGCACGATACCGATTACAAAGTTTGTAAGAAAAAACATCCAATACTCACGACGGCGGCTACGCCCACTGAATTGCGCGTATTTCAAGATTACGTTTAAATAGTTTTCTATAATTCCTGCCATTTCTAAACCTCTCTTTTTTGTTATGTATCGGAACCCTTCCGAACATCAGCATTATACCACGCCAAGCACGGCATGTCAATTAAACAACCGCGCCTGCGTGCATTTTTAATGTAACGCTCTGCAAGCACTGCAAATAGAGAAAAATGCCGCAAAACCAATCGGTTTCACGGCATTTAAAATCACTTATTTAACTGTTCGCGCAGTTCCCGCAGGCGGGTCTCTGCACACTCAATCGCCGAAGCAGCTTTCGCGCGCTCTTCAATAACAAATTCCTCCAAGCGTTTCTCCGCGTCGGTCGCACGAAGCTTCGCCGCCATAATTTCCGTACGCGCCGCGGCAAGCTCTGCCTCAAGTTGCTCTGTTTTCTCGTTGAGTGTCGTTTCCGCTGCTGTGCGCTCCGTACTCATTTCATCGCGTAGCGCCTGAAGCTCTGCCCGAAGCTCCTCACACTCACGCATAAAGCTATTTCGCTCCTCCGAGAGGCGCTTAATATTCGTAATAACATCGCGGCGGTCAAACCCGCCAACGAGTCTCCCGCGAATCGGTGTTTTTTCAGTCATGGTGCAATCACCCTTTCTTTATCCCGCCTGAGCGACGATTGTCGCAAATGTCTCTGTGCCCTCACAAATGGGATATGCGTCGCGCGCCCACTCATATATTCCCGGTCGCTCTATATCATCAGGCAGATTCTCATTCGTGTCGTCCCCGTCGTCAATCCGCGTCTCTCCCAACATATCCGCATCAGAACGGAAAAATCCGGTTTCAAATCCGTCCGTGTCGCAAACCGACACGTCAATGTGATAAAATGCGCCCTCATACTGGACGATATTCCACGCATGCGGAAGCCCGTCCCGCGTCCCGCGCACAATCTGGCACGGCAGAGATAACTCATCACAGAGTGCCTTAAATGCCATTGCGTATCCCTCTCCGATTGCAGAGCCGCCAAGCATCGCACCATAGGCGGTCGCCAAAATGCTCTGCGTCGGATAGACAGACAGCTCAGCCGCCGCCTCGTCATACACCGCAAGGTCGCACAGACCGTTACACAGCGACAGCAGAATCTCCGCGTCCGTCTCGCCCGATGCGGCGGCGGCGACATCACCCGTTGCAGAGCGCAACCACTCACCAAACCGTTGCAACACAGCGGTCGGCTGACTGTAATTGAATGTCAGCTCAACAAGTTTTTGTCCGTTAGAAGCTAACGTCTCGGGATAGATTGTGACAGTCGTAATCGGGAACATAACAATTTGCAGAGGATTTTCGTAATAAATTTCGGTTAAATATGCAAGAATGCTCTCCTCTGTAACCTCAGAGAGCGATGTCAAAAATGCCGCATCACTGCGATAATTGCTCATCATTTCTGTCAACTCAGAGCGCAAATAGCGCAATGTTGACGCATTCGTCACGGCCGCGATTTGCTCACGTGTGCGGCGGTATACGAAGTCCGCATGAACCTCAAAATATGAGACAATCGGAGTAAGCGTAATCGACAAATCCGACAGAGCATATGCCGCAAGAGCATCGCTCGTCAAAATTTCGTCCTGAACGACAATAACCGCAGAATCAAGGTCGCCGTCGAACTCAAAAACATTAATAGTGCCGCGCGTCTGACCGTTGCGAATAAAGGTGACAATCGCTGTCCGCAACTCCGTTTGATTCGACACTTCGGGCGTTTCGGGGTCCGGCTCCGGCAGATCAAATTCCGCATGTGGAGTGATAACAACACGCTCAGTTTCCAGAATTGACGCGCATGATGACAGCAACAATAACGCAAGCAAAAGCGGTAAAATACGCTTCATCAGGTTCCGTTAAGTCCAAGCAAAAAATCGCTGATTCCGACAGTGCGAATACCACTGCGGTTCGCCGCGGCGTTGGGGTCGACCGTCAGAATGTACTTCGGATAATTGTCGCGCAATGCGGAGAGAGTGCGGAACGCGTCAAGCTCGTTGCGATCCGGATGAACTTCCCGTCCGAGTTGAATATATATCCGCTCGTCCCCCCGAATTGCGGTGAAGTCGATTTCGCGTCGACCGTACTTACCGATATAAACCTCATATCCGCGGCGCACGAGTTCAAGGTAAATCATATTTTCAATAGACTTACCGATTGTCTCCGGCATAAATCCGAGCATAGCAAAGCGCAGGGCGGGGTCTGCGAGGTAGAATTTTTCCTGTGTTTTCAGTGGTTCTTCGGCTTGCAAATCGTATCTGCGGCAACGCGAGATTATGTATGCCTTCTCAAGACGCTCAAGGTACGTGTAGACCGTCTCGATGTTGATTTCCTTGTTTTCTTCCTTCAGACTGTCCGATAACCGCTTTGCCGAGAAGGTGCTTCCAACATTTTCAAATACAAATCTTATAATACGTGAGAGCTGGTCTGCACGGCGGAGTTGGTGCGTGCCGACGACCTCACCCCAAATCGCGGCGGACATAATGTCGCGCGCGTGAGTGTACGCCTCTTCCTGAGTGTGCGGGCGCAGATGAATTGCGGGAAATCCGCCCGTCATGACGTAACGCGCAAGCTCGCGCGCGGTATCCTCCGGCGTTATGTAGCTCGCGCGGAATTCAAGAAATTCCGCGAAAGATAACGGCGCAATCGGAATAATAGTGTGCATATCCTCTAAAATCGCCGTGACAGAAGGCGAAACCACACTTGAATTCGACCCGGAAATATAGATATCCGAATCAAAATCGTGCATGAGGTGCAAAACCGCACGCTCCCAACCGAGAACACGCTGAGGCTCATCTAAAAAGATGTAAATCTTTCCGGTCATCTCTCCGATACGCGCAGAGACAGCGCTATAGAGCTCCGACGAGTCTGTTACATCAATGTTCTCCAGTCCCTCAAAGCTCATTGTAATCATATTTGCGCGTGCAACTCCACGCGCGGATAGCTCATCTCGAACGAGTGCAAGAATCGTCGTCTTGCCTGAACGCTTCATTCCCGTTAAAATTTTCGCGGACGGCTTTGTGACGGAGAGTATTCTATCCGTGTAATTTGTTCGTTTTAACATAACCGACCTCCTTTGACTTCTTTCTATTATAGAGAAGCGAATTATGGAAAGCAAGTGTTTTTTTAGGTTATCACGGAAAAATTACGCAATTTTTTCATCTTTTTTTATTTTCTTGCGGTGCGAAAACTGTCAAAGCACAAGATATAGAGTGTGCAAAAAACTACCCCCATATTTTCAGGCGGAGATATTATAGGGGTAAAAACTCGTTCTTTTTGCCCAAAACAATAAAAAGACCGCCTCGCGCTGCCAAAAGAAGGTATTGCATTTTTGAGCAAAATTCTGTATAATACTCCATACTGCACTTTAGAAATTCGCACCTGTCGCGGCTTCTCCCCTCCTTCGGATAATTTCATATGCCTCTATAGTTAAATGGATATAACGGTCCCCTCCTAAGGGACAATTATAGGTTCGATTCCTATTAGGGGTGCCAGAGCCAACCATACAACTCAATTACTTAAGATTGTGCGGTTGGCTCTTTCAATATCGGCTTTGCCGATATTGCCAACATTAATCAAAAGTCACGTCGGCGCGGAAGAAACCCGCTACGCTGGGCTTTCGTTTGGTTCTGCAAGACCGTCTATAAAGTCAATATTTAAACTGCATCTAATTGCTCAACAACGCTTGCGTCGGCGAGATAAGAGACCTGCACTTTCGTGCGGGTCTCTTCGTTAAACTAAGATTGTGCGTCCCCAAATTATATCGTAATCCTACAAGCAAGATTCTTCTTGAACATTTCGATAATTTTATATATACTGCTATTAACAAACAATTTCTGACACTTTAGCTATTATCAAAATATCGGAGGAATTATTATGAATATCCACAAGCAAAAAGTTCTATCTTTTATTCTGGCACTCATAATTTTAATAGCGATTGTCCCATCCTTTAGCGCAAATGCGGCCCCAATGCCGGTCATATCTTATTACTCTTTTCAGCCTAACGGCACGCCGTATCACTATTACAGCTTTGGCGATGAATTGTTTTACAACATCACGTATGACGGTATTCTCAAGTGTTCTGGCTACTATTTAGCAAGAATGCCCCGAGATACTATCGCCGATGGATGGCTACACGACATTGCGCTGATAGAAGGAACATACCAGATTGTCAACGCACGATACAAGGTGGATACACCGGACAAATCCACTTATCCCACCGAAAATCAAGACATGCTATTAATGTTAACAGTTGCCGGGCAAAACGGTCCCGCTTTGTTCAATTCCGAAAACAACACCATCACTCTATACATGACATCCGGAGCAAACCTCAAAACTCCTGAGATGAAAGTGGGAGTTACATCGCTGGGATACCAATATTTTCAAGGAGCGGTTTGGTGGTCCTTAACTAATGATATAAGCGAAAAAGAAAAGTTAGAGACGCTGTACTTAGCGGGAGTCGACGGCAACACTTTCATGGGGAAAGGCAGTTGGGAGGATTTTGAAAAACATTTCAATGCCTCGATGGAAAACGATGTTGACTTATCAAAACAAACATGGTTAACCGTATGCGGAGGTACAATCGGCGGCTACTTTTTGCCGGTGTTTTCCCAGTATGAAATCCTCGTTTCAACAGATGAAAATCCCTTGGCTAAGCAGTCACTTGCACCGCATAGTGCCGAATTCGACAAACGTCTGCTATATCAGGCAAATGTGGTATTTAATTTCACCAATTACACCAAGAAGCTCACAAGCTTTTCAATAGATGGCAAGGATTTGCCTGAGAACACAGTAACTTTTAATGATTTCATGATTGTAATTAATAAAGACTACCTTTCATCTGCGGCGGTCGGCGACACAGTGTCGCTTACTGTGCGATTTGATGACGGCAGCGAAGACACCGCAAAAATCAATATTATTGATACAACGCCAACATCATACACATCAATTTTTGAGGATATCGGAACCTCAACTCCGGCTTGGGAATTTGTTCATCCTTTAGTGCAAAAAGGAATTATAACTGAAGATGGCGGCAAATATCGCCCCTCTGAATATGTAACTCGTGCCGAGTTTTACACGCTTTTGCAAAACTTCGGCGTGCAAATTGACGAGCCGTCATCGCCTTCGTCAGAAATGATTGCCACCGATGCCGAGCAGTTGCTTTTTGAAGTGCTCACATCAAAACAATTTGAAGAAAAATACAAGGCGCTTAATAAGCAGCATATTTGGAGTGCAAATACTTACGGCAATCTGACCGCAGATGATTTTCTGTTTTTCGACAAAACATGGCCGACGATGGGGAATTATTATATGGTTGATTTGTCTGACATGAACCATGCGTTCACGAGAGCGCAAGCCGCCGAAGTAGTTCATCGTTTTGTTAAATTGATAGAATATGCAGATGATTTACTTACTTATCAAAATCCAAAAGTTGCTCCAACATCGTCAACTGTATTAGTTAATGGGAAAGCCATTGTTTTTGATTCGTACAACATCGGCGGTAATAACTATTTCAAGCTGCGCGATTTGGCGTTCGTCCTCAATGGAACAGCGAAGCAGTTCGCTGTTAATTATAACGACAAAACGGGGTCGATTACTCTAAAACCCGGGGAAGAATATATCGCAGTGGGCGGTGAAATGGCAAGTAAAGGAACCACAGCGCAATCCGCTATTCTGTCTCAATTATATCTGTACATTGAGGGAGGTTATACTTATAAATTAATGCCGTATAAAATCGGCGGCAATAACTATTTCAAATTGCGGGACATTGCATCAATTTTGGACTTTGGTGCAGATTGGGATAGTGCAAATAGCACCGTTATTATTGACACAAGTAAAGCATATACGCCGGAGTAATATTTCCGCTAAACAAACACCCCATAGTTAACATACTTAACTATGGGGTGTTTGTTGTTGAATTTATATCTTAACCCGGCTGTTTGCCAAGGCTTCCAAAGCCTCTTCAACATCTTTTTTGCGGGTTTTGCCTATCGGCAACATTCTGCCATCCGTCAGAACGATTTCATTCATCCCGACTTCCAGTATGTGTTCCCGATTCACAATAAACGATCTGTGACATTTGATAAAGCCTTTTTGCCAGAGTATATTTTCCATTTTTGCCATCGTGCTGTAAAAGTCAAAATGCTTTTTTCCTTTTCCAACAACATAATGAACGGTCAGTATATTGCGCTGGCACTCAAAGAAATAAATCTTCTTCAAGTTTATATTCCGAGTCTCCCCCGCGCAGTTTAACGTCAAGGTTTCCGTATTTCGCTCCTCCGCACGGTCAATCGCGCGTTGCAGAATCGCGCTAAAGCGCTCATCCGTGTCCCGATTTTTTATGAAATAGCTCGAAGCCTCAAGGTCAAACGCCTTTTGCAAATGCTCAACCTGATCCGAAACCGTGATAAATATAATCTCCATCGGAAGATTGCGATTACGTAGTTCCTCTGCAACCCGCAGACCATCAGTGCCGGGCATATTAATATCTAAGAGGAGAACATCGGGGCAAGTCGCATAGTCATCAACAGCAAACAAGAGCTTATCTCCATCAAGATAGCTCGAAAAATGCGCGTCTACATTTTTGCTTTTGCAGACGGCTTTTGCTTTATTCAAATAAGTGTCAATGGCTTCTTTGTGATCATCACAAATCGCAATTTTCATTGTGTTCTCCATTTCGACCCGATTACTAAATTACAATGCACTATATTGTATCACAAAACTCCTGTCAGGTCAACAGAAATATCGTATTTCCCACTGCAATTCGCAGTGTTTTCAGCTATGTCATATATAGCATTTTCACGAATAGCAAAAGATATTCATCAGCAATAAATAAACAAGCGAAGGAATTTTCTTTTGCTAAAAAGTAACCCCGGCGCCGCTTGCACAGCGCCGGGGTTTTTAAGCTTTGCTTCCCCTTTAGGTAGAGTCAGTTCAGTAATTGAGCTAACTCAGCCTATCGAGTAAAATCTGTATCTGTTTATTTAGCTCGCGGTTGACCAGCTCTTTTCAAGAGCCGCCCAGTCGCGCGGAGCCTTAATTTCAGTCCATCTCTCGTTACCGCCGTCAACAGCTTCGTAGTTGTGGCTGTTCGTGGCTTCCTGTATGGCGTTGTAGTACCAGGCACCAACCTGATTGTCCGGCCATACTTTCATGTCCTCGTGGAAGCTATCTTCATCAAGCTTATTGCGTCCAAGCACACGGTTAATCAAGGTAACTGTCTCTGCGCGCGAGATTGACTGGTCGGGCTTAAAGGTTCCATCCGGATAACCTGTAACCCAGCCCTGCGATGCGGCGTTCAGAATGTAGATGTATGCCCAGTGGTCGCTTGATACATCCGTGAACGAGATTCCGCCGTTGCTCTGCAGGTTGCCGAAGCGCGAAACCATTGTTGCAAGCTCTGCACGTGTTACCGGTGCGTTCGGGCGGAAGGTTCCGTCCGTATAACCCTTGAGGATACCGGCATTGCTGAGCGTAGAGATTGCATTATTGTACCAGCTTCCGCTGCTAACATCGCTGTAATCGTTTGACTGGCTCCAGTATGTACCGCGGCTGCTTTCAGTCAGCAGACGGAACAGGATTGTCGCAACTTCAGCACGTGTAATGTTTGCAGACGGTCGGACATTACCATCGGTGTAACCAATGATGTATGCGAAGTGGTCGTCCTTTTCGAGCGTGGGGCGGTCACCACCGCCGCCGCCGCCACCGCCGCCGCCTTGCGGTACAAACTTAGCGGTGAAGGTCTCGTCTTGTGTGATAACTTTGTTGACGATGTCAACGGTGTTTCCGCTGGCATCAACCCATTTGTCAAAGCGGTAACCCGTGTCCGGATTTGTGGACGGGACAAGGTTTCCAAGCCTCTCACCATCCGGCACATAGATGATAACCTGTGTCTCAGTTATGTTCAGCTTTCCATTTGTATCTGCAATCAGCGTAACCTCGTGGATTACGGTACTGGCATCGAAGATTGCAACGAAAACTGTGTCGTGAGCGAAGGTCATCGCCTCAATAAGCGCCGGATTCGTGATTTGATTTGCAGGAATGTTCGGGTTTGTCGTCACGTCGTACCAGTACAGAATCGTTCCGGTTGCCGCTGTCGGCACTGTGTAGCCGTAATCGTTCATGGTCAGATCATAAGCCACATCAAAGTCCGTAGGAGTATTCAGTGTGCCGCCCGGTCCCGCAATAAACTTAACGTTGTTCGTGGGCTTCGCCGCAAACTTAGCGGTGTAGACTGTGTCGGCTGTCGGGATGATGTCCTTGAGGTCAGCATCCGTATCCGCCACCTTTGTACCATTCTTGTCGAACCAACCGATGAACTCAGATGTGATATCGTCCGGAGTCGTTACAGGAACGGTGCTACCAAGCTTATTGTTTTCCGGAACGAAGGCGATTATCGGGTTTTTGCCGCCGTCGATTTTACCCGGTCCATCAATTTTGTAGGTAATTTCGTAGACTTCAGGCAGTTGCGGATTTGCGTCGGCGAGGAAGATTGCGGTAAATGTCGTATTCGCCGTAATTGCCATATTCCGCACTTGCAGATCGCTGTAAAGCTCTCCGTCTGCACTGCTCATCCACTTGTGGAAGTAGTGTCCGATGTCCGCCGTTGTTGCGGGGATTGGGTGACCGTAGTCAATCAGCGCATCACCGTATTTAACGCCATTTGCGGGAGGAGTTGCGGGAGGAATAACAACAACGCTCTGTCCGTAGACTACCGGACCACCGGCAACGCTACCGTTCGGACCTGCAACAAGAGTTACTGTGAAGTACTCATACTTGTCGGGTGTCTCGTTGCCGTTATTGTCCTCGTCGAAGTGCGCCATGAACGACGGTGCAGAGCTTGCAGTGAACGGAATACCGTCCGCCGGTGCTTTCTTGTCAAGCACTGTCATGCCCGTTCCGTTCTTGGACCACAGGTCAAATGCGTAGTCGGGGTCTGCAACGGGGTTCGGAACATCAGCATCTTCAATCTCGCCTTGTCCGGTCTGCGAGTACTTGCCGGCGGAATCAAACAGGCTGATATAGACTATGATTCTCCTTCTGCCGACAAGCGTTCCCATCGTGAGCTTGCCGTTTGCATCAGCCTCGAACAAGATACCAACCTGGTACTTGTCGGGGATGTCATCGGGACCCGGCTCCGGATCATCGGGATCTTCGGGATCGCCCTTTACATCCTCATCAAAGAATGCTGTGAATGTACGTACATCGTCGCCCAATGCATCGAACGGTGCAACGGTCTTCGGTGCAACCCTATCCAGCGGGTCAAATGCAACGTCGCCGGACTGCGGCAGGTCGTTGTTCCAAATGTCGAAAGCATATCCGATCTTAGACGACGGCTCCGGAATAGAAGCTTCGTCAATCGTCGCTTTACCGTTCTCATCAAACTCGCCTAATGCATCCTTAAATGTGACATAAGTTCTGATTCTCTCCTTGTCAACGAGCGAGCCTAGCGTCAGAAGACCTGTTGCCGCGTCGTCGGTCTTGAAGATAATGCTCTCTTGATACATATCGGGGATTCCGTCCGGTCCCGGAACAGGATCATCGGGATCTTCCGGCTGGCCGACTTTATCTTCTGCATACTTTACTGTAAATGCGTTGTCCTGTGTGTATGTGCCTGCCGGTGACTTAAGGTCACCGCGCGGCAGGTCAGCGTTACCTGCTGTGATGTCAACCCAGTTGAGGAATGCGAGGTCCAAACCCGGAATAACGTCCGGAATGAGGTCATCCGTCAGTGTCGCGGTACCCGTTTCAGAGTAATTCCCTAAACCGTCTAATTTATTGACATAGACTCTGATGTTGTTTCTGTTTTGCAGATTGCCGAGCGTCAGTTTACCGGATCCGCCGTTAAAGCTAATCGCAACCTGATACTTATCGGGGATATCGTCCGGATCCGGATCCGGATCATCCGGATCCTCGGGATCGCCCTTTTCATCAACATCAAAGTTTGCTGTAAATGTACGCTCGTTCGGGTCAAATGCGCTAAATGCTGCAACATCCTTCGGAGCCGTCCTATCCAGTGGCACGAATGTCGGGTCACCCGACTGTGCATCGTTGTTCACCCAGATGTCAAACGCGAAACCGGCCTTTGCACGCGGCGCCGGAACGATGCTTTCGTTGATTGTCGCCGTGCCGGTCTTGTCATAGTTTCCGGATGCGTCTCTGAATGTGACATAGGCACGGATTCGAGCCCTGTTATTCAGAGTACCAAGCGACAGAAGTCCTTCATTTGCGTCACCGCTTCTGAAGATAATACCCTCTTGATACTTGTCAGGGATATCATCCGGTCGCGGCTGCGGGTCGTCCGGATCCTCGGGCTGACCCTTATAGTCCTCGTCAAAGTTTGCCTCAAATGCCTTGTTCGCACCCTTCGAGAACGGAGCGACATCGGCAGGAGCGTCAACCTTGCCAAGAGTCATCGGTGTCGCGCCCTGCGCCCAGAAGTCGAATGCGTAGTTGGTGCTTGCAACAGGTGTCGGAACGTCCGCCGCATCAATTGTAGCTGTTCCGTTTACATCAACTACACCACCAGCGTCTCTGAACGTTGCGTATGTAATAATGCTGTTTCTGTTTTGTAACGTACCGAGCGTTAGTTTACCGTTTCCGTCGGTCGTATATGTGATGGCTTCCTGATACTTATCAAGAATTCCGTCGCTGCCGCCGGTGCTCGGGTCAGAGGGATCCTCAGGCTTACCAACCTTATCCTCATCGTACTGAGCCGTAAAGTCTTTCGGCGCATTGTATGTGCCGGCAGGAGCCTTCAGATCGTCATCTGCCAGTGCAACGTTGTCCGTATCGTTGTACCAGTTTGCAAATGCGAAGTTTGTGTTCGGGATTACATTCGGGATATCTGCCGCGGTCAACTCCGCGTCTCCCGTTGCGGACCAGTTGCCGCTGCTATCGAATCTCGTGATGTAAACGACGATAGCCGGCTTGTTAATAAGCGTTCCGAGTGTCAGCTTACCGTCTGTGCCGCCGCTGAAGGTAATCGGAATCTGATACTTGTCGGGGATATCATCCGGCTTCGGCGTCGGATTGCCGGGCTCCTCGGGATCGCCCTTGACATCATCCGCAAATGTTGCTTCGAACTCTTTGTTTGTGCCCTTTGTGAACGGCGCAACATCTGCCGGAGCATCAACTTTGCCGATTGTCAGCGGGTTTGCTCCGTCACGCCATAGATCGAACGCATAATTTATATTCGCCCGCGGTGTCGGAACCTGCGACGGGTCTATTGTCGCCGTTCCGGTCAGGCTAAGGTTGCCGCCACCGTCTCTGAATGTTGCATATGTGACAATGCTGTTCTTGTTCGTGAAGTTAATATTAACCGTCACACCGTCGGAGTTCACGGCAGTCGTCACGAGTGTGAGCTTACCGTTTCCGTCGGTCGTGTATGTGACAGCTTCCTGATACTTATCAAGGATTCCGTCTCCGCCGCCGCTGTTCGGGTTGGAGGGATCCTCAGGCAGACCAACGATATCCTCGTCGTACTCCACCTTAAAGGTGTTTGCCGAGTTGTATGTGCCGGCAGGTGCTTTAAGGTCGTCATCTGCAAGGGCTGTCGTGGTTGTTTCGTTGTACCAGTTGGCAAATGCGTAGTTCTTGTCAGCCTTGACACTGGGAACATCAGCCGGCGCAAGAGTTGCAGTGCCGTTTACTGACCATAGACCGCTGCTGTCGTATCTTGTGATATAGACAATAATCGTATTTTTGTTCTGCAGTGTGCCAAGTGTCAGCTTACCGTGGTCTCCGTGCTTGAAGGTCATCGGAATCTGATACTTATCGGGCACGCCGTCCGGATCTGGATCAGGATCCTCACCATCCTCAGGCTTACCGACCTCATCGACATCAAATTGAGCCGTAAATTCGAGGTTTGTATTCATCGGGAACGGAGCTGTCTGATTCGCCGGAGCCTTACGCTTTCCTGCGTCTAACGGACCGTTAAGGCTGGAATTCCAGAGGTCAAACGCAAAACCTGTGTTGTTGTTGATTGTCGGAACATCGTCCGGATCAATCGTTGCTCTACCGGTCTTTTTCAGCGTAACGCCGTCAGTGTCGTAGAACGTTGCGTATGTGATGATTGTCTCACGGTTTGCAAGGGTTCCAAGCGTGAGGTTACCATGAGCAAGCTGATCAACCGTGTATTTAATCTGCTCCTGGAATTTATCCGGTATGCCATCGCCGCCGCCGGTTGTCGGGTCGGAGGGATCCTCAGGCTTACCAACGATATCACTGCCCCAGATTACTGTGAAGTGATATTCCGTCTCATCCGTGTATGTGGTTAGCGAGGGAGAAATCGGTGCATCCGGATATTCGTCGGTAAGGTGTGTGCTTGTCTCGTCATCGTGCCAGTGGTCAAAGATATAGCTACCCTTCGGAACGATATCTCCGGTTCCTGTCGGAATTTGGTCTGCGCGAAGCGTTGCCGTACCGTCAAGCGCCGGATTTCCGCTCGAATCAAATTTCGTTGCGTAAACAATAATAGTATCGCAATTCGTCAGAGAACCGAGCGAGATTTTACCGTTTGCGCCCGCGTGGAAATAGAACGCGGTCTGGTACTTATCGGGGACATCGTCCGGATCCGGATCAGGATCATCGCCGTCCTCAGGATCGCCGTGGATATCCTCTGCCATGAGTGCCGTGAAGTCCTGTACATAGTAACCGAGCGTAGCATCCCACTCACCGAGATAGTTTCCGGCAGGAGCTGTCAGGTCACCAATTGTAAGAGTTTCCGGCTTTGTATCGTCATTCCAGTAGTCAAATGCCCAATTCGTGTTGGCATCTACACCGGGGATAACGTTTGCAGGCAGGTTGACAACAATCGTGTCGCAGGCGGCCTTGTTAACAACAAGCTTGCCCTGGCTGTCATATTTCGTGCCAACCCACATCAGCGGCTCAGTGTCCTCGTTGAAATTCGTTGCCGTTCTGGAGTTAGGAACGAGGTGTCCATTCGCATCAACATTAAATGTGAACAGAATTTGATACTTGTCTGCTATTCCATCAGGCAAAAGATAGGGAGAGTCAGGGAGCGGCGAAATCCACGGAAATTTTACACCAATGTTATCAGGTGTACCAAATGCAGTAATGGTATAGCTATGCACTATGTCCGTATTTTCTGTGCCATATGCTGCACGCTCCGTTGCCGGTGACTTTCTTTCATTCGGGGTAAGGTTTTCATTTAGGACATGCCCCAAAAGGTCGCTTTTGGCTTCCGTAATCTGCCAATAATCAAAAACTGAATACTGATTCCCATCGGCGAATGAAACCCCAATGCTTGGAACATCGGTTTCTTCAAGTTTGACATTCGCAGTTGTCGAGTATTTTGTTTGCGCTAAATCCGCATATCTAGTTTTTACTACATAGTACGGCATGCCGTCGGTGGGACCGCCAAAGGTATAGTACTCATCTAGCAAAGAAGCGTCCATCTGGAATTTGAAAAGAACCTGGAAAATGTCTGCTACTCCATCAGGAATCTCTGGATTAAACGGATCGTTCGGTCCGATGATATCGTCTGCAAATTTCGCGATAAATTCATTGCGGGCAGTGTAATCTCCTGCCGGAGCCACTGTATCACCGATACCCATTCCCTCGATGGCGCCCGGAGCATTGGTGTCATCAATCCACCAAACAAACGCCTTCTTAAGTGCGGCATTTCCCGCAACCGCAGGAACATCGACGTCAGTCAATGTAACCTTGGTACTGGTATTCGTGGTGAACGCACCTGTAGCGTCTACGCGTGTTTTAACAACGTAGACATTATCGCCGATTTTCACACCATTGTTATTGTTATTCGGGTCTTCGTCGGTTGTGTTCGGTGTAAAGTCTTTGATTGTAAGCGTACCGAAGGTATTATGCTCAGGAGAAAACTTAAAAATCACCTGATAAACATCGGGTATACCGTCCGGTCCACCCGGCTTGTCGGGATCGGTGTTCGGGTCTGTTCCACCGAGCTCGTCAATACCAAAGACTGCGGTAAACACATTATTAGCGGTATAATCGCCTGCCGGAGCTTTTTTGTCTCCGACTTTGAGCGCTGTAGCCGCCGTGTCATCATACCAGTGCATAAATGCCTTGCCGATTGCAGGCGTCGGAACGGGAACATCAGCAACCGCAAGTGTGGCGGTACCCGTCTGGGAAATCACACCGGCAGTGTACTTGTTGCGGACAAGCTTCACCTGCGGATAGTAACCGCCTTTATAGTCAAGCGTTCCATGCCCGGTCGGGTCGACTTTAAATGTAAACAGAGCCTGATATTTATCAGGAATTCCGTCCGGTCCATCCGGATTTTCCGGATCAACAGGAATTTCATTGCCTTCCGGATCTTCACCCGAATTCAAGATATCTTCGTCGAAATAGGCAACCCACTCAACAACGCTACCATGATTTTCATATGTGTAATCCATCAACGGAGTTGTCTTGTCTGTCGGATCACCGATAATCGGGCTTGGCGCGCCTCCATTGAAAGAGCCTTCCCAATAATCGAACGCATTTCCGGTCTTTGCAGAAACGTTAGGAATAATGTCTAGCTCAAAGATAGCGTCATAGCTCATCTTATTAAAGAACATCCAAACTTTTCCGCTGCTGTCGATGTTCCAAACATAATCATTTGCAGGAATATCCTTCGTGGATGTCGGTGTATTTGCATGACCGAACTTTTTATCCGCGGGAAGGTTTGACGGGTCAATCGTTCCCTTAGATGTATCGTCAGACGAGAAGTAGAACAGAATCTGCTCATTATCGGGCTTATCGTCCGGCTGTTCGGGATTTGTCGGGTCGATGCCCTTATCGGGGTTACCAATCAAGTCACCGATACCCTTAACTGTCGCAGCTGTCTGCGCCTGTGCATCGTTACCCGCATTATCCCATGACCAAACAAACAGGTGATAGGTCGCATCCTGGACAAAATCATCGCCAAGAGCGTCTTGCCCCTGCGGTCCCTTTGCCATAAGTTCAGCTTTGGTCATCCACGCGGTTGCCGTGAATGAAGCAATGCTGCTTCCGTTCGGCGCAAGAGCATACTTCGTCTCGCCGTTAAAGCCTGTCCAACCACCCGGTGCATTAAAAGGTCCGGACAGCGCGTCTGTCGACGTGTCCGTTATGTCTGTAATTATTTTTGATGTCGGATTCTGAACAATCGTAGCATTAGGGCTTGGCGGCGTTTTGTCAATCTTGACCATAAGCGGTCCGGCTGTGCCGGACAAATCCACGGTCTTGCTGTTATCCACAAGCTTACCGGTCATAGAATATCCGGTGGCGCTTGAATCACTTGTTAGTGTATCTGTTGCCGGTAGCGTATGTGAGGCACCATATGCAGTTGCTGTTCCGTTTCTCAAAACCGTCGTGAAATACGATCCTGTAAGAGTACTTGAAACTATAACATCAATATTCTTATTCGTCCAACCATTGATAAGGGCAGGACTTGCAATCTTGTATTCATAAGAACCGTCCGTTGTTCCATCCGGAGCAAGCTGACCATTCGCAAACATTGCAATAATGTTCGGCGCGGCATTAGTTTTGACGGTTATTGTACGCGATCCGCTTCCCGTATCATTTTCATGGTCTCTTGCCGTATACGATTGCGTTTGTACACCGATGCCGGTATACACACCACCGCTTCTCGGAACCACGTTTGCATCGTTCGATATCCAAAAACCGGGATCAGCGCCGGCAGTCAGTGCACCATGCTTTAAGCAAGAGGCGGTGACGCCTTCGTAATCACCAACAACAGCCTCGCCAATGTTTTTGGTATAGCTGTTGGCTGTAATTTTCGGAGCCTGATATGTATCCGAACCTATTTGCTGCCATACTTCTTCGTATGTAACGTATGATACGTTCTTCTCTCCTGCACCAGGTGTCCAACTTGATGTGCCATAAGCATTGTTAGCTCCAGTTATGAAAGTAGCTTTTTGTGAAAAGTCTGTTGCACTTTGAAATGTTGCAGAAACAAAGCCACTATGAAACTCAACCACACCGCCTGCTATAACTGTTGATGCGCCACTATTAACGTCTGTGGACGTAATTGAATAGCTACCAGCTGTAAAGTCAGTCATTGTAACACTGCCCGTTCCGGGATAACTTCCTGTATACTGACCTTCTCCATAAGAAGAAGCTGGGCTGTGGTCAACTGACAGTGTCTGCCCCGTGTAGGTTGAGGAAACTAACGTCCATCCGCTACCCGGAGGAGGACCGTTGTCAAAAGGCTCTTGAGTCACATAAATACTAGTGCCATTATAGCCTTCGAGCTTCCCACCACTTCTCTGATATATGTTGCTACCCGTACTTGTGGCTCTAACAGTATATTTAATGCCGTATTTCCGAGTATAGTTGCCAGTGACGGTTCCGGGAATTGTTTCCGCCGACGCACTAATCGGAATCAGTGATACGACCATCATCATTACTAATAGCAATGCTAACAATCTTTTTGATATTCTAGATTTCATCAATTGTTCCTCCATTTTTAATATATACGTTATGTGTTCGCGAATTTTAAGATAGTTCTTGCACTTAAACAGCTTCGACTAAGCCGTGTAAATAAGGTTTTCAATTCTCCTGTTCCGTCGTTTGATGGATATAAACAGGAGTCGACCGGTTCCTTACGGAAGCTTTCTTCCATTTCGGGTTCCCGGTTATATTTCCGGCGGTGTTTTTCCCGCCTCCTGTCTTTTGGGCGGAGACAAAGCCATCAACCCGTCAATGTCCAGCAATTTTCTTCGCAGCCACAGTTCAGCACATATAACAACAACTATCACAACGAACAATATTGCCAGACTTATAAGATTTCCAAGAGCGTTCATCAATCTCCCCCCTTCTTGTGATTGTTCTGAGCCTTTTGCTTAGCCTCTTCCTTCTTTCTGCGATACCAAATCAGAGGGTAACATCTGCGAAGGAAGAAATATAACCATATCAGCATCGCCACAGGCAATATGATATAGATAAACAAATATGTATTTCCCGGAAGCTTCCCCTCCACCCATTTTATGAGCTTCGAGTTTTTTCCCGTTTCATTCTCACCATCATGTGGTTCCAGTGTCCCGTCAAGTGGCGTATCCGGAATGTCGGGGATCTCAGTCTCCTTAATAGTCTCATCCGGGATATCCGGCGTTTCCGTCACCGGCGGCATCTGCGTCGGAGTGTGAGTCTCGTCCCCCGGGGGGTCCACCGGAGGCGTCTCACTCGGTGTCGGTTCAATTATTATATCCGGTGTTGGCATCGGCGTCGGTGTTGGCATCGGCGTCGGCGTCGGCGTCGGCGTTGGC
>JGI994J12354_10002204_pt1 | contig 19177 bp, 19 predicted proteins | sample IntmicLarv3ML3BL_FD_12354 | JGI IMG/M metagenome (IMG submission 12354)
CTCAAAAAATTACTACCTTTATATTTTAAAACTTTAAACTCATATTTTATGAAAAAATGTATTCTACTACTTAGCTTGGCAGCCTTTGCTACTAGCGTGTTTGCACAAGAAGAAAAGAAAGACGAAGTTGTTCAATTTACAACTGTAAAAGAATTAAAAACAACTTCCGTAAAAAATCAAAACCGTTCCAGCACTTGTTGGAGTTTTTCGGGCTTAGGATTTTTAGAAGCCGAATTATTACGTATGGGAAAAGGCGAATACGACTTAGCGGAAATGTTTATTGTACATTATAACTTTACCGACAAAGCGGAAAAATTTGTACGTTTACATGGCGAAGGATCTTTTGGTCCGGGCGGCTCATTTTACGATGTATTGCACGTATTAAAACATCGCGGAATAGTTCCCGAATCGGAAATGACAGGCTTGAATTATGGCGAAGAACTTCCTGTACACAACGAAATAGATGTGATTGCAAAAGCTTATGTGGATGCAGTAATTAAAAATCGTAACGGAAAATTGTCGCCGGCTTGGATGAAAGGCTACACTGCTGTTATCGATGCTTATTTAGGAAAAGTTCCCGAAAAATTTATGTATAACGGAAAAGAATATACACCGAAAACTTTTGCCGCTTCGTTGGGTTTAAATGCCGACGATTATGTATCGCTAACTTCATACACACACCATCCGTTCTATTCTTCGTTTGCACTCGAAATACAAGATAATTGGCGTTGGGCAAATTCTTACAATCTTCCGCTGAATGAATTGATGAACGTTTTCGATTATGCGATTGACAACGGCTACAGCATTGCTTGGGGCTCAGATGTAAGCGAAAAAGGTTTTACTCGTACAGGCATTGCTACTGTTCCCGATGTAAATTTAAGTGAGATGTCCGGCTCAGACCAAGCTCGTTGGTTAGGTTTGACTGCTCGCGAGAAAGATGCGGAAATTACAAAATCGGTTGGAAAACCCGATGTTTATGAAAAAACAATTACACAAGAAATGCGTCAAATTGCTTACGACAATTACGAAACTACCGATGATCACGGAATGGTGATTTACGGAATTGCGAAAGACCCGAGTGGCAAAAAATTCTATATGGTAAAAAATTCGTGGGGATTAACCGGAAACTACAAAGGAATTTGGTATGTTTCGGAAGCTTTTGCGCAATATAAAACAATGAATATTGTAGTGCATAAAAACGCCATACCTGCCGCGCTGAAACAAAAATTGGGAATAAAATAATAGTACAATCGAAAATATAGTGTGAAACAGCTATTGCACAAAGTAACTGTTGTGCGTCATAATATCTATAAATTAAACCGAATTATAATAAGGAGGTAATAGTTATGAAAAAAATAATTGTTTTGATTGCATTTGGTATTGCGTTAATGGCTTCTTTCTCCAGTTGTCAAAAAGATGACATTGTACCAACCGTAACGCTCAATAAAGTATGGTTGGATTTATTTGTAGGCTATAGCGAAACATTAATAGCCTCTGTATATCCGGAAAATACAACAATAACATGGACAAGCAGTAATAATAGTGTTGCATCGATTAATACAGAGGGTAGGATATTGGCAAAAGCAGTAGGCACAACCATTATAACAGCAACCGTAGATGGTAACAGTTCCGCCACATGCCAAGTAACAGTAACAGCCTCAACATCGGAGCATGGACTTTGGGGTCTTGGTAAAAATTTGACAGGAGAACATAGCAATAATGTAAGTTATGAATGGTATATTGATCAAATTAATACAGGCACATATTCTTATGTAAATTGTGGTCCGGCATGCGTTACTATGAGTATTAAATGGTCGAATCCAAATTTCACAAAAACAACAGAAAATGCAAGAAATACATATCGCCCCAACGGAGGTTGGTGGTATACTAGTGATATTATAAACTATTTAAATGATAATCACACATCACACTACGTAAGTTCGTTAGCCAACGCTACTTCTTTAATAAACCAACTTAAGGACGGAAATATTGCTATTTTATGCTTAGATATGTACTATGTAAGATATCATACAAAAGACCCTGAATGGCATATAGATAAATTTTACAGTACAACATCTCCTGAATGGGGACATTTTATTGTAGTGAAAGGTTATAAAATAGTCGATGATATAATTTGGTTCGAAGTATACGATCCATGGTCTTTAAATGTAAGATACAGTGACGGCTCTCTTAAAGGACGCGATCGTTATTATAGAAGTGAAGATATTATAAAAGCCACAAATGTTTGGTGGAAATATATGATAGTTGTAAATAATCCAGCATATCCTGTTGCTCATAGCAAAGAAGCAATAGATCCATCCACAATTATACATCAGTGGGGAAGATAAGTAGAATCAATATGAAATTGTATTTTAAAATTTTATTTGTTTTCTTTTTGGTTTTTCCGTTACACGCAACGGCGCAAGAGCAAAAAGACAATGCCATTTCACGCTATATAACAACTTTAAAAAACGATTCGTTGCTTCGTTCCGCATCGATAAGTATTTTAGTGATGGATGCTGAAAGCAAGGAAATAATTGCATCGCACAATCCGCAAACCGCGCTGATTTCCGCTTCTACTTTAAAATTAGTTACTACCGGATTATCGTTAATTACTTTAAGTTCCGATTACCATTATCAAACTTCGCTTTGGCACGACGGAAATATTAACGATTCAACACTCGCAGGAAATCTTTATATTGTTGGCGGCGGCGACCCGACTTTTGCGTCCTCAGAGCCAATTACAACACCTATTGACACGATTTTTGCGCAATGGGCAGCGACATTAAAAAGTAAAGGAATTAAACGCATTGACGGAAAAATTATTGCAGACGAAACATTTTTTGCGCAAGAAGAAATTCCAGAATCTTGGTCGTGGGGCGACATTGGAAATTACTACGGTGCGCGTCCTTCCGGACTTCCTTTTCACGAAAATTCGTACCTCGTACAACTTTCGTCGGGCAAAAAAGAAGGCGATTCGACTATTATTCAACGATTATATCCGAACATTCCAAACGCCGATTTTGCAAATACAATTACTACCGGAAAACGAAATTCCGACAACACCGCGACAATTTATAATTCGCCTTATTCGAACAAACATTTTTTCACAGGAACTATTCCGCCGCAACGCGACAGCATAGTTATTAAAGGCTCGAACAATTCGGCGGCTCACACTTGCATTTGGCATTTTAGTAATTATTTGAATCAAAAAAATATTCGTTTCGACGGAGAATTAGAAATTCGCTCAAAGCCTTATTCGGCAAACGAAGAAAAAGTTTTTCTGGCTTCACACAATTCGCCATCGCTACTCGAAATTGCCGCGATAACCAATAAAAAAAGTAATAATTTTTACGCCGAAACTTTGCTAAAAACAATCAGTTTGCAAAAAACGAAAAACAGTTCTTTCGATTCGTCGCTGGTAGCAATAAATTATTTGTTGGATAGTTTAAATATTTCTCGCAACGGCTTGCAAATACGCGACGGCAGTGGGCTTTCACGAAAAAATTATTTGTCGGCACAATTTTTATCCGATTTTTTATACGCTATGTATCGCTCGCCTGTTTACGAAGATTATTTCTACACTATGGCTGTTCCGGGCGATAAAGGAACATTTGAAAAATTATTACAATCTGCTCCTACAAAAAATCGATTACACGCAAAAAGCGGCTCTATGGAAGGTGTTCGAGCTTATGCAGGTTATTCCGAAAATCCTAACGGAACAATTATTTTCGCGATTATAATCAATAATTTTAATTACAAAATATCGGTACTACAACCAAAAGTAGAAAGATTGTTGCAGTTGATTACGGAATATTAAAAAATAAAAGAGCGGTTTTACAACCGCTCTTTTTATTATAAAATTGAAATAAATTTTTCTATTTCACTTCCAATAATTCTACTTCAAAAATTAGCGTAGAACCCGCCTCGATAATAGAACCCGGCATTTGACGATCGCCATAAGCCAATTCAGAAGGAATGTACAAAATTATCTTTCCGCCTTCTTTAACGTGCTGCAAACCTTCTGTCCATCCTTGAATTACGCCGCTTAACGGAAACTCGATAGGCTCGCCACGATCAACCGAAGAATCGAATACACGACCATCAATCAATGTTCCGTGATAATGAACTTTTACCGTATTTTCCGCTGTTGGTTGCGCTCCGTTACCTTCTACAAGCATTTTATATTGTAAGCCGCTCGGCAAAGTAACAACGCCTTCTTTTGTTTTATTTTCCGCCAAAAATTGACGACCTACTTCAGCGTTTACTTCACTCGCTTTAGCTTGTAGAGCTTCAAAATAGCCACGAATAATATTTTCGGCAGCCTCATTGTCGAAGCGAGCTGTTCCTGCAAATACATCTTTAATTGCTTGCGCCAAAATATCTGCATCAATAACATCTAATTGAGCGCTTTTAAAATTGTGTCCCAAGTTTACGCCAAGCGCGTAGCTAAGAGATTCTGTGTCTGTCATACTGGTTGTGTTTTGTGCATTACCAACAGTAGCTATAAATAGTCCTGATAGGATAAGCAATGTTTTTATTGTTTTTATTGTTTTCATTTTATTTTTATTTAAAAATTTAAAAAGGCAAATCATCAACTTGTTGTGCCGAATTTGCAAACGGATCGTCGGAAATTGACGGAGCCGAAGCGCTCGGTGGTGGAGTTGCAGCTGTAGAAGTAGTAGCAGACGCAACAGCTTCAAGTTCTACACGCCACGCTCTAATATCGGTGTACCAACGTCCATTATATTCGCGCGATTGTACTTCAAAATTAATTTTCAACATATCGCCTTCGTTATATTTTTCGGCATCGTTTACACGGTCGCCCCATAACGAAACGCAAACTGTTTTCGGATATTGACCGGGCGTTTCAATAATAATTTCTTGCCGACTCCAACCTCCACGATCGTTGCTACCACTTTGTACTGAAAGTTTCTTTATTAACTTTCCGGATATTTCAAGTGCCATAATTTTTTATTTTTCTGTTGTCGGTTGAGTTTGCTTCACTTCCAACAATTCTACTTCAAAAACCAATACCGCGTTCGGAGCAATCATCGATGTACCACGCTCACCATAAGCCAATTCTGCAGGAATATAAAGCATTGCTTTTGTTCCTACATTAAGTTCTTGTAAACCTTCTGTCCATCCGACAATCACACCGGTTAATGGAAAAGTAACAGGATCATCGGAAGCATCAAATTCAGAGCCATCAATCAAAGTACCGCGATAATTTACTTTTACGGTATCTTCCGCATTGGGTTTTATTCCCGATCCTTGTGTGATTATTTTATACTGCAAACCGCTTGAAAGTTCTATAACATCGGCGTTCTTTCTATTTTCTGCTAAAAATTTCTGACCTTCTTCTAAATTTTTCTTTGCCATAAATTCACGGCGATTTGCCATAAACGAGCGAATAATTCCCTCTGATTCTCTGCCATCAAAACGTAGTTCTTTTCCATCAAGAACATCTTGAACAGCAGCCATAGCGACACCAATATCTATCACTTCCATATTAGAATGTTTGAGACTAAGACCAAGATTAAGACCCATAGCGTAGCTTACAGAATCGATTTGCCCACGAGTAGTGCCTTCCACAACTTTTTTGTTTGTACAGCTTCCAAATGTTAAAAGCAATACTGCCGAAGCAATTAATAAAATTTTTACTGTTTTCATTTTTATTTTTTTTATTGTTATTGTTATAAAATTATCGTGTGGCTGCCAAATGTGTGTAGCAGCATAATTTGTAAAGCAAACGAGTCGCGACATTGGCATCATTATCATCGGGCGCGGCTTCGCATAAATCAAAACCAATAATTCGCCGTCCCGATAATGCTAATTGTTTCAACAAATAAATCGCTTGCGCATAACTCAAACCGCTTGGCACAGGCGTTCCTGTATTCGGACATAAATCCGGCGTCAAGCCATCAATATCAAAACTTATATATACATTTTGTGGTAACGTTTCTATAATTTCTGCCGTTTGCATTACCCAAGTTTTTCCGTTGAACGCCGCTTCTTGCATCAAACTGTCGGTAAATTCTGCTACTCGTTCATCGCGCTGCATCAATTGAAATTCGTCGTTGCAATAATCGCGCACAGCCACTTGTGTCAAGCGTTTCAGATTTCTTAAAGTCAGAGCATTATACATAATTGAAGCGTGAGAATATGTAAATCCTTCGTAAGCTTCGCGCAAATCGGCGTGCGCGTCAATATGTAAAATTCCGAAATTAGAATATTCTTCATTCAAAGCTTTCAATAATCCGAAAGGCACGCTGTGTTCGCCACCTACAATAGCCGGAATGCGTTTTGCTGCCAATTGTTTTTTCGCTTCGCTATAAACATATTCGTTCATTGATTCGCAAGCGGCATTTACTTTTTTCAATTGCGACACCAACGATTCTTCGCTTTTTCCTTCTTCCAACGATTCTATAATTTTTTCGGCAAGGGCGCGAAATTTTTTATTTTCTTTCGCCAATTGTTCGTTGAAAGGAACTGTTCCTATTTTAATTTTCCACGCTTCAAAAACATCCGCATCAAATAAATCTACTTGCGACGACGCGTCAATAATAGCTTGTGGCGCTTGACTTGTTCCCGGACGAAACGAAGTTGTTACATCCCAAGGGACTGAAATCAATGCAATGCTTGCCTCATCAAGCGAGTAAGGAAGAGCAAAAAAATTGCCATTTGGTTGTCCTATATCATTCGGATTAAATTGTTCCATCATCTTTTAGCAAAACGTGCAAATTTACGATTTTTTTCTTTAATATTTTAATTTCGGCTGTGTTAATCAGTTGTTTCAGGCAATTCCAACAATTTTATGGATTGAATCGCTTTCCCGACAATGCCGCGAATAGAGCCATACATATAAGTTGTATTGTCTATAACTTTTTGAATTTGTTTTTCGCGAGTTTTCCAAATCCGTTCCATCGCGCGACGTTCAGTCAGCAAGTCGTCATTCATTTGCACAAAACTTTCGATAATCGCTTCTACGTGTTGTCTAAATTCGTTTCCGGTAAGATAATCGTACAGCATAGCCGTTTTCTCGCCTTTATTTTCCTGCGATTGCGCCGCCGAGTGCAACAAAATTACCGATTCGCGCAACACGCAACACAGCGCTTTAAATTCTTCAAACGTACAAATCCAAATACCATCGCGCTGTCCGAAACGCTGCATATCCTTAGGCATAGCTTCGGTCACCAACATTCCGAATGTAGCTTTTTTAGCTTGCATATCGGCTTTAAATTTTTCCATCCACGAAGGCTGAAAATCTTTTGTGCGCTTGCTCTCGTAATAAATCAAGCCGCAATTTTGCGACATTCTTGTATTTACAATTTGCAAACAATCCGCGCCACGCACGCCTTTTTTCACTTCTTCAATCGTATCAAGTGGAAATTGTTGGCGCAACCAATCTTCAATCGCAAGTTCTTGCACTTCGCCTTGCAATTGCATAGAGCCTTGCTCCTGCTTACGTTTCATTTCTTCGGTCAATCGTTTTTGGTCTTCTAATTGTTTACGCAATTCCACCACTTCCAATTGACTTTTTTCTTGTTCCAATTTTTGTATTCGTTCACGTTCCAACGCTAATTGCTCGTTCAGCGTTTTTTTAGCTTCCAATTCCAACTTATCTTTGAGTTCCGCTTTCTCGCGTTTTACTTGTTCTATCTCGGCTTTTGCTCGATTCAAATCTTTCAATTGCTCCGATTTTTCTTGCAATTCCTTATTGATAAGCGCCAACTCTTCTGCTTTTTCCGATTCAATTTTTTGTTTTAATTCGGCGGTTAATGTTTGTTTTTCTTTTTGTAACTGTTGCTGCACTTGTGTTTCGAGAATACGCTCTTGCTCTTCTTTCGCTTTCAATAATTCCGATTCTCGACGCTGTAATTCTTCGTTTTTAGTTTTTAATTCCTGTGCGTTTTTCGCCCAAAGCTCGTTGTATTTTTTTTTATACTGTTCTTCCAATTGGTGCGACAACACATCGTTCACATCAATAGCAGTACCGCAATGCGGACATATAATTTTATTATTGTTATCCATAATAAACTTTTTTTGCAACTAAATTGAAGATTTTTTCTTTGCCGTAACCACAAAATCTTTTAAATAAAAAGGCTCAAAATAAGCAATATCAACAAATTTTTGTTGTTCAAACATCAGTTGTACCGGCGTCAACATTCCAATTGCAGACGCTGTAATATCGGCAAAATGAGCATTCGGGTGGCGCAATAGCGAACGACATTTTTCAGCGCCATCGCCAATAAACAAAACAGGTTGCTCTTTTAATATTTCGGTAAAACTATTTTCGTCAATAATTTCCGCTTTAACGCCGGATAATTGATTTGCTTTTGCATCAAAAACTGCCGTATAAACTTCCATTCTCCGCGCGTCAATCATTGGTACAATTAGGCAATCGGGAGTTGGCAATTTTTTCTTTTGAATCGCTAAATATGCCAACGAAAGCAGCGAACCAACGGCTAACAACGGTTTTTGCAAACCATAACAAATTCCTTTCGCAGTCGAAACGCCTACACGCAAACCGGTATAAGAACCCGGTCCTTCGCTTACCACCACCGCGTCCAACATATTTGGTTCGATATTTTGTTTTTGCAAAATCGTATCGATAAACGGAACTAAAAGTTGCGCGTGCGTATTTCCATCGTTATTTTCGTGAAGCGCTATCACGTGTGAATCGCGCGCCAATGCTACCGAGCAAACCGCCGTACCTGTTTCTATAAGTAAAAAAAGAGCCAAGTCGCACCTATCGTTTTAGATTATTTTTTCGTAACAACGACAGGCGTTTTAACTTTCGTACCATTTTTCAATCTCTTAGAAATCGCGTTATACGGACCATTTACCACTTGCAAACTATCTGTCAAACCGCTCGTAATTTCGATATGCGTATTATCTTGGATACCGGTTTTTACTTCTATTGCCATTACTGTTTGGTCGGATTGTATAACAAATACACGCTCTACATAAGTATCGCTGGTCGATTGCGCATCGCTTGCAACAGTTTCTTTTTTCGTAGTATCAGCTACTGCCAAATCGATTCGAGTGGTTACACATTGAATTGGTACTGCCAAAATATCCTTGCGTGTTTCGGTTTGAATATACACAGCCGCCGACATTCCGGGGCGGAAAGGATTAGCACCTGTAGTCGATAAATCATTATACGATTCGGGAAGAATGAAAATTTTCACTTCAAAATTTGTTACTTGGTCGGCAGTAGAGGCTGCTGTCGCGGTTTTCGACGAGTTGGCAATTTGTGTTACAACGCCTTTAAATTTTCGTGTCGGATAAGCATCTACTTCAATTACCGCCGTATCTTGTTGTTTTACGCGAACAATATCATTTTCATTTACGTCCACCAATACTTCCATTTCGTTCAAATTTGCAATTCGCAACATTTCCGTTCCTGCCATTTGCGAAGTTCCAACCACGCGCTCGCCGCGCTCTACGCTGAGTTTAGACACAACGCCATCCATTGGCGCGTAAATAGTTGTTTTGATTAAATTTTCTTCGGCTTCTTTCAACGCTGCTTCGGCACTTTTCACATTATATCGTGCAGCATCGACTTGTCGTTTATGAATATCGTATTGCGCTTGCGCACTTTCAAAATCGGCTTCCGAAACTACTTTTTCGTCATACAATTTTTTGCTTCGCTTAAATGAAAGTTCGGTTTGCGCGAATTGCGCTTCGGATTGCAACAATTGAGCCTTCACAGAACTAAGTTGAGCTTCGGCGCGGTCGCGTCCCGACAAATAAAAATCTTGTTTTATTTTCAAAAGCAATTCGCCTTTTTTCACACGGTCGCCTTCTTTTATATTCAACTCAACGATTTCGCCCGATACATCGGGACTGATTTTCACTTCTACCACCGGTTGAATTTTTCCGTTTGCCGGAATAGTTTCCGTAATAGTTTTGCGAATAGGCATTTCGGCTGTTACCGACACCAATTCTTCTTTTTTGTTATTACCAATAACTATTATCACAATAATCAGCAACACAATACTAATTATAATCCACAAAAGAGTTTTCTTTTTCATATTATTTAATCTTCGTTAGTCGTATATAATTTTAAAACTTTATAATGTAATCGGATTTCCTTTATAAAAATCCAATATTTTTAACTGAAAAACATATTGATATTTTGCTTGCAGCATATTGGATTCCGCCTTGAACAAATTATTTTTCGAAACCGTGTAATCGGTTGCTGTAACCGCGCCTACATCAAATTTTTGTTGTGTGTAGCGGAACGATTCTTGCATCGCCGCTACACTTCTATCGCCCGATTTATATTTGTTATAAGCCGCCGAAGCCTCCAATACCGCCTGTTGAATTTCTTTATAAAGTAATTTATGGCGATTTTCTAATTCCAAAGTCGCAATTTTATAATTCAATTTGGCGTTTTTTGCGCCGGTTACAATACTCCAATTTTGAAAAATCGGAATATTCAAGCCAAACCTAAATCCGTAGTTTGTATTTTTATCCAACTGAGTCCAAAAACTATCGTAAGAAATCACACTTGAATGATAAGCTTCGGAGCCATAAAAAGTCGTAAACGACAAAGTCGGATAATAACGGCTCTTTGCAATAGAATGCGCGTGTTTTGCGCTTTCTTGACGATATTCCGCCACTTGTATTTGTGGCAAGCGCTGTGCCAAATTATAAAGTCCTTCGGCCGATTCATCGGTTTCAACAATCGCGACATCAATGTTCGGAGTTTCAATTTCGAATACCGAAGCCGGATCTATATCCAAATATTGACGAAGTGTCAAATAGCTTGTTTCTACTTGATTTTTCGCGGTTACATATTGTACTTCTTCGGACGCCAATTGCGCTTCTATCTCCAACTGAGTGCTGTATGCTTGGCTTCCGGCAGCCACTAATTTACGTGTTACCGCCAATTGCTCTTGCACACTTTCGCGACTTTTCTCGGCAGTTGCCAAAACTTCTTTCGACAATAAAACTTGCAAATAAGCGCGCGCTATTTCCAACGAAATTTGATTACGCAAATTCTCTACTTCCTGTTGCGCCGCATTGTAATCAGCTTTATTTCTATTTAAAGTATGAATTTTTTGTAATCCTTCAAACAAATTTATCGACGCAGAAATAGTCGGATTAAGATATTGTGCTGTATTGTCGAGATAAGTCGTGATTGCACCGTCGCGAACTCCGGTAGTGCCCCAAGACACACCGTACGTAGCGTTGGCATTCACGCTAGGCAAAAAATTAAATTTCGACTGAAACAATGCATTCGCGCTTTGTTCCGACAGTAATTGTTGTTGTTGAATACTAATATTGTTATCCAACGCGTAACGGACACATTGTTCCAAAGACCAAGGATTTTGAGCCAATACGAAGGTTTGAGTAAATAGCGCTATTGTAAGCACTGCAAAGCACCGGAAATATTTCATCATTTGAGCACGTTAAAAGTTAGGCAAATGTAAGCAAAACAATTGAAAATAGAAAATGGAAAATTGGCAAATGATTTAGATTTAATGTATCTTTGTAGCTCCAAAAACCAAAACTATGAATTTAAGTCATCTTACGGCTATTTCTCCTATCGACGGACGTTACAGAAAACAAGTTTCCGCTTTGTCCGCATATTTTTCGGAATACGCGCTTATTCGTTATCGTTTGTTGGTCGAAATAGAATATTTTATCGCGTTGTGCGAATTGCCTTTGCCGCAATTAAAAACGATTGATAAAAAATGTTTTTTCGCGCTACGCAACGTGTACAACAATTTTACGGAAGCGCAAGCCGAAGAAATAAAAACGATTGAACACACTACAAACCACGACGTAAAAGCGGTTGAATATTTTTTAAAAGAACAATTCAATCAATTGGGATTACAAGACTATCGCGAATTTATTCATTTTGGACTTACCTCGCAAGATATTAATAATACGGCTGTTCCTCGCAGTTTTCGCGACGCGCTTTCCGAAGTTTATTATCCTTTGCTCGACGAATTGTTGCAAAAAATACAGTCATTAGCAAATGAATGGAAAACAATTCCGTTGTTGGCGCACACGCACGGACAGCCTGCCTCTCCTACTCGCGTGGGAAAAGAAATGCAAGTATTTATTGAGCGATTAGAAAAACAAAAAGAGCAACTGAAATCAATTCCTTATGCTGCTAAATTCGGCGGCGCCACAGGAAATTTCAACGCGCATCACGTGGCTTATCCAAGCATAGATTGGAAAATATTTGCCGATAATTTTGTGAGCAAATCGCTGCTTTTATCGCGTTCGGAACAGACTACGCAAATTGAACATTACGATTATTTGGCGGCGCAATTTGACGCGCTCAAACGTATCAACACGATTTTGCTCGATTTGTCGCGCGATATGTGGTTGTATATTTCAATGAATTATTTTAAACAAAAAATTAAAGCCGGAGAAGTTGGCTCGTCAGCAATGCCGCACAAAGTAAATCCGATTGATTTTGAAAATGCCGAAGGAAATGTCGGAATTGCAAACGCGTTATTTGAACATTTGTCGGCGAAGTTGCCAGTTTCACGACTGCAACGCGATTTGACTGACAGCACAGTGTTGCGAAATATTGGCGTACCAATGGCTCACAGCATATTGGCTATAAATTCACTTTTAAAAGGATTGAATAAATTATTAATTAATCGCGAAAAAATTGCCGCTGATTTGGAAAATAATTGGGCGGTAGTTGCCGAAGGTATTCAAACTATTTTGCGCCGCGAACAATATCCAAATCCTTACGAAGCATTGAAAGAATTGACTCGCACCAACGAAACAATTACACGCGAAAGTATCCGACAATTTATTCAATCGTTAAATGTGTCGGATAAAATCAAAGAAGAACTTTTGGCGTTATCGCCGGAAAGCTATACGGGAATATAGTTCTAGTAAATTATAAAAATTTATTCTACGACTTTTCCATTCAAAATAATTGTATCAATCAATTTTGAAGTATAAGCGTAAGGTAAAAATTCGTAAGTAGAAACAGGTTTTGTAATAAATACATTCGCCACTTTTCCACAAGCGATACTTCCGTGCGTTTCGTTCAATCCCATAGCATAAGCGCTGTTGATAGTCGCCGCGTTGATAGCTTCTTCGGGCAACATTCGCATTTGTATGCAAGCCAACGATAAAATAAATTTCATATCGCCGGAAGGCGAAGAACCTGGATTATAATTGGACGCCAAAGCAAGCGGCAAACCCGCATCAATAATCGCTCGTGCAGGCGGATAAGTTTGCGAAAGAAAGAAATTTGAGCCCGGCAAAAGTGTTGGCATCGTGTCGGAATTTAACAATAATTTAATTTCTTCTTCGCCTGTAAAATCAATATGATCAACAGAAATAGCGCCATATTTTACGCCGGCTTGTATGCCTCCCGAGCGAGATAATTGGTTGGCGTGTACTTTTCCGAGAATGCCGTATTTCAGCCCTGCCATTAAAATTCGCTCGGTATCTTCGACGGTAAAAAATCCGTTTTCACAAAAAATATCTATGTAGTCGGCTAATTCTTCGGCAGCAATTTGCGGAATCATTTCATTAATAATTAAATCGACATATTCCGTTTGTCGCCCTTTGTATTCTTCGGGAACAGCGTGCGCACCCAAAAAAGTTGCACGAATTGTTAATGGTGTATTTTCTTTCAATCGGCGCGCGACACGCAACATTTTCAATTCGTCTTCGACACTTAATCCGTAGCCGCTTTTTATTTCTACCGCGCCTGTTCCAAGCGCAATTATTTCGTTGGCACGAGTTAATGTTTGTTGATATAAATCGTTTTCGGACGTGTTGTGCAAAAGTTTTACGGAATTTAAAATTCCGCCGCCACGCCGTGCAATTTCTTCGTAAGACAAGCCGCGAATTTTATCCATATATTCTATTTCGCGACTTCCGGCATATACCAAATGAGTGTGCGAATCGCAAAACGAAGGAAAAACCATTCGTCCATCAGCATCAATTATTTGTGTTTTTTCATCGACTTGCGGAACGTTTTGCATTTCGCCAAAGTCGGCAATCAAATTATCTTTAATCAATAAATAAGCGTTATCAATGCAATGCAATGTCGCCATATCTTTTCCTGCCACCCACACGCGCGGCTGCGTTTCGACTTGCACCAATTTTTTAATGTTTGTAATTAATAGCATATCTGTGATATTTTATATTTACGTTATTATTTTATCAAATTTATTTCGCCACCGCCAAAGTCGCCACACTTATTTTGCAACCTTCGACTTCCAATAATTTTTTCGCACAAGCTTCAATTGTAGCACCTGTTGTAAGCACATCGTCCACCAACAAGACGTATTTATTTTTCAACTCTTCCGGCATTTTTACAGAAAACACTTCCGCCACATTTTCCCAACGTTCCATTTTTGTTTTTCGTGTTTGCGTTTCGGTAAACATATTCCGAATAAGCGCGGTAGTATTCAGCTCCCAACCTGTTGCTTCGGCAATTCCTTTCGCTATTTGCTCGCTTTGATTGTATCCTCGTTTGTGTTGCTTTTTCGGGTGCAAGGGCACAGGTACAATCACATTTACGGAAGCATAAAACGGCGCGTCTTTTAGCTCTCGTCCCAATAATTTTCCCAAAGTTACGCCAATTTCTTTTTTCCCATTATACTTTAATTTATGCAACAAATTCCGATAACGGCTGCCCTTTCCGAAAAAAAACAGCGCACAAACGTGTTCCAATTTCACACGTCCCCAAAACAATTGCTCTACCGGATTTTCGGCTTCTTTCCAATAATTTGTAAGCGGCAAATGATACAAACAGGAAAGACAAAAAATTTTTTCGTGAACATTTAATGAGCAACCACAAGCTTCGCAAAGTTCGGGATAAAATAATTCAAAAAAATGCCGTATGATTTGCCGAAATTTCATAACAACAAATTTAAAGAAATATATGTACTTTTGCAACCATATATGCAAATTATCGACAAACGAATTATTAATTTTATTCATAAACACCACGTGCTTACATTGGCAACTTGTGTGAATAAAGAGCCTTACTGCGCCAATATGTTTTATGTATATTTAGATTCGGAAAATGTTTTTGTATTTACTTCCGAAGAAAAAACGCGCCATATATCTGACGCGCTGCAAAACAGCACTGTCGCCGGCTCGGTGGTTTTTGAAACAAAAACTGTTGGGTTAATTCGCGGATTGCAATTTCAAGGAAAAATGTTTAAGCCGGAAGAAGAATTATTGCGCGCTGCCAAACGTGCTTATTTGCTCCGTTTTCCGTTTGCTATACTTAATAATACGCCGCTGTGGGTTATTCGCCCTACGTTTTTAAAATTCACAGATAATCGGCTCGGTTTTGGAAAGAAAATAATTGTAACTTTGTAAACACAAATTAAACAATAAAATTTTGTAGTAAATCAACTCTTTCGAAATTCTTAAATCTTAAAATAAAAATATATGTACGGAAAAATTAAAAATTATTTAGCCACCGAATTGGAAGCTATTGAACAAGCAGGTCTTTACAAAAAAGAACGTATTATTACCACGCCGCAACAAGCAGCTATTCGTGTAAATACGGGCAACGAAGTATTGAATTTTTGCGCCAACAATTATCTTGGTTTATCGAATCATACGCGAGTAATTAAAGCCGCGCAAACAGCAATGGATTCGCACGGTTACGGAATGTCGAGCGTGCGTTTTATTTGCGGCACACAAGATATGCACAAAGAGCTGGAAGCCGCTATTTCTCGTTATTTTAAAACCGAAGACACTATTTTGTATGCCGCTTGTTTCGACGCGAATGGCGGTGTGTTCGAGCCTTTGTTCGACGAAAACGACGCGATTATTTCCGACGCGTTGAATCACGCTTCAATTATTGACGGCGTGCGTTTGTGCAAAGCGCAACGCTATCGCTACGCAAATGCAGATATGAACGAATTGGAAGAATGTTTGAAAAAAGCACAAGCGCAACGTCATCGTATTATTGTTACCGACGGCGTATTTTCTATGGACGGCAATGTTGCGCCAATGGATAAAATTTGCGCGTTAGCCGAAAAATACGACGCTTTGGTTATGGTGGACGAATGTCATTCTGCCGGAGTAGTAGGAAAAACAGGACGCGGCGTGAGCGAACATTTCGACACTTACGGAAAAATTGATATTTATACCGGCACTTTGGGCAAAGCTTTTGGTGGCGCTATTGGCGGGTTTACAACCGGTCCGAAAGAAATTATCGCGTTGTTGCGTCAACGTTCTCGTCCGTATTTATTTTCAAATTCTATTCCGCCATCGGTAGTGGGCGCGAGTTTGGAAGTTTTCAAAATGTTGGACGAAAGCGACGAACTACACGACAAGCAACAAGAAAACGTACGTTATTTTCGCGACAAAATGCTTGCCGCAGGTTTTGATATTAAACCAACACAAAGTGCTATTTGCGCAGTAATGCTGTACAACGCCAAGCTTTCGCAAGATTTTGCAAATCGTATGTTGGAAGAAGGAATTTATGTCGTTGGTTTTTATTATCCGGTTGTTCCGAAAGAGCAAGCGCGTATTCGCGTGCAACTTTCCGCAGGACACGAAAAAGCGCATTTAGACAAAGCAATTGCCGCTTTTATAAAAGTCGGAAAAGAATTAAACGTAATAAAATAATTTAATTTTATAACACCAAAAGAGGCTATGAAAGTTTTGTAAAACAACAAACTTTTAAATAGCCTCTTTTACATTTTAAATAAAAAAATGATTCCGGTAAACAGCGATATTTATTTAGAAATATTATCCGAAAGCCACGCGTCGCTTATCTTTGCAACTATTGATAGCCAACGCGAGTATCTTCGGAAGTGGTTGCCGTTTGTTGACGCGAGCAAAAAAGTAGAAGACACTTTATCGTTTATTCAAACAACTGCCAATTCGCCGGAAAAAGACACAACTTATGTAATTTTTTATCAAAAAAAATTTGCAGGGCTTGCAGGATTAAAAGCAACCGACTATGCCAACAAACGCACAGAGCTTGGTTATTGGCTATCGGAAACGTTGCAAGGAAAAGGCATTATAACTTCTGTTTGCAAAAAAATTATAGAAATTGCTTTTACCAAAATGGAAATGAATCGTATTCAAATTCGTATGAGTGTTGGAAATGAAAAAAGTTGCGCGGTTGCGAAACGCTTAGGTTTTACTTACGAAGGCGTTGAACGCGACGGCGAATTATTGCTTTCCGGTTTTACAGATATACAAGTTTATAGTTTATTGAAACGCGAAATTTAAAATTACTAAGTATCAATTTAAAATGAAAAAAATCATCATCATTGGAGCTACTTCCGGCATAGGACGAGAAATGGCAATACGTTACGCAGCATTAGGTCGGCAAGTTGGAATTACCGGACGGCGAACAGAATTATTGGAAAACATACAGCAACAATATCCCACAAATATTTTTATCAAAACAATGGATATTTGTCAGGATAAAGCTACCGAAGATTTGCAAGCGTTGATAGACGAAATGAATGGCGTGGACACGATTTTTATCAATTCCGGCTATGGAAAAGAATCTTTTCCGTTAGACGCTTCGGCAGAAATGCAAACCGTTGCTACCAACGCTTTGGGCTTTACCAATATGATTATTTTTGCTTACAATTATTTTAGAACGCAACCGAAAGGACATATTGTTGTAACTTCGTCGGTAGCAAGTGTGCGCGCTTTGCGACAATCGCCTGCATATTCCGCCACCAAACGCTATATGCGCCACTATGTCGATTGCTTGGCGCAACTTGCACATCACGAAAAACTTTCTATTCGATTTACCACTTTAATTCCCGGATTTATTAGCACCGAATTTTTAAGAGAAGGAAATAATTATCCGCTTGTCATCTCTTTGGATAAGGCTTGTAACACTATTTTCAAAGCTATTGAAAAGAAAAAAAGGGCAGTATATCTTCCTTTCCGTTGGAATTTTGTAGTTGCGCTTTGGTGCTTAATTCCAAAATGGATTTGGGAAAGATATTGCTAACCCTTATTTTTCTCGCGCTGCAAATATTTATATTGTGATATAAATTATCGTATCTTCTTCTACTTTAAACTTGCAATCGGCAAATGAAGGCGGTCCCATTTTTCCTTTGGCATTATTGCTAAAACCATATTTTTCGGTAGGTCCAAAAGTTTCCATATCTAATTCGTAGTTTTCATTTTCGTCCTGAAAAAGTGATACGGCATATTCTCCAACCGCAATATTTTTCAATTCTACTGTGATTGTTTCGCCGTCAATTTTCACCATATCGGACGCTATTGGCGCGGCTTTCATAAAACTGTTTTGGTCATAAACGCCAACCATAAGCTGACCTTTTACGTTTTCTATTCCATCAACGACAATCGTTAATTTGTGTTGCGCGCTTAGCACACTTGTTGCAAATAGCAACATCAGAGAGATAATAATTGTTTTCATTTTTTTAATAATTAAAATGTTAAAATTGTTTTTATAAATCTTTTAATTGATTCAAATTTTTATCGCGACTAAAAGTTATGAATACGCCAAGGAAAAAGAATCGCTTATCGGGATTGGCAACGGCTTTCCGAACGCCTGCTTGCGTTTGCGAATATTCGTAACCGTAAATATTTTCAGTTCCCATTACATTTTGACAAGCCGCGTGTATCACAATCCATTGGCGCGGAAGAAACGACCACGATATATCTAAGCGATTGCGAAAAGGCGTTTCGCCTAAACGATTATATGGCGCGGAATCGCTATAATAAGGCGCGCCGGAAGAAACATTATAACCTGTGGAAATCAATGATTTCAACGAATTCCACCAATATTTTAAAGTGATATTGAATGAATGTCGCGCGACATAAGTCGGCACAACTTCGTCCGAAAAATAGCCGTATTGCTTGCGTGTATCGTTATAAGAATAATTCAACCAATATTCTAAACGTTTGAAATTACTTTTCCAAAACACATCAACTCCCCAACCGTAGCCGCTTCCGGAATTTTGCAGATTGGAAGGAAAATAAATATCTTCGGTGTGAGTTACAATATTTTTATATTTTTTGCAATAAGTATCTACCTGAAATTTGCTGCCGACTTTTACATAACTATACGAAAGCGTTCCTTTGGTCGCCGAAGTAAAATCAATTCCGTTTTCCAATTTCAAATAATCCATTGTTGGCAATTGAAAATATTCGCCAACCGAAGCGGAAAGAATATTGAATTTATCTAAACAATAGCCAATATAAGCGCGCG
>JGI994J12354_10002205_pt1 | contig 19170 bp, 19 predicted proteins | sample IntmicLarv3ML3BL_FD_12354 | JGI IMG/M metagenome (IMG submission 12354)
GCATATCTCTTACATATGCCCCCTTTTTCTTATCATATTTTATTCCTATAGTAGCGGAACTTTCAATTATATTCACTGGCGGGTTTTTCACTTGACAAATACATGAGAGCCGCAGCAGAGCAAATGATGTAACTGCACACAAAAGATTTGCAAATTTTCTTGAACTTTTTTAGTGATGTCTTGACAGCCGCCGATGACGGCGTAAGCGGAACCATATTTGAGCGTAAAGGCTTTAAGGAAATGATTGCGGAAATCGAAGCGGGAAATGTCGGCGCAGTAATTGTGAAAGAAGCAGAAGTCAAGCACGGAATAAACAAATATAACCACTTTTTTAATCTTCCGCGCGGCTCTTTCCGTTAGTCAGAAAGAACCTCGCTTTTACTACAAAGGTAACAATCACAAATTCATAAATCCCGCAATCTTCCAATCCACTTCAATCTGATTACCCGGCGAAACGCGTATCTTATGAATGAACGATTCCACAAGCTTACGATATTTCATGTCGGATTCCGCATTGTACTTGTCTCCTCTTTTCGCGTTTTCATTCTCGCGTCCGCACAATTCATCATTTGCTTGTTGTGCTACTGAAACGGCTATATGATGTTCTTCACGATTCTGCTTGCTTGTGCGGAACAGTTCAAGCCGATTCCGCATGGCGGTAATTTCCTCGGAGTAGCGGTTTTTCAATTCCAGAAATTCGTCCTGTGTCAACTCATGCTGTATGAACCGCTCATATACCACTTGCCGCTGCTGGTTGCATTGACGGATACGCGCTTCATACTCGGCAGTATCAAAATCCGCCGGGCTTTTTTGTTGAAGCTCGTCCAAGTCGCCACAATTCAAGATGATTTCTGCGTGTTTTTGAATCAAGGTCAGTACGGCATTGTGCAATGCGTCCGCGTTCACACTCATTTTGTGACACGCGGCGGCGGGGTCGGCGTGGGTATGCGGACAGCGGTAAAAGTGTGTGCGGCCGGAATCGTATGTCAGCGCGTAGCCGCAACAACCGCAGGCAACCATGCCTTTCAATAAATAGCGTCTTTCGTGCCGTTTATGCGGATGCGCTTGTGCTAGAACGGGCGTTTGCGCGGGCATTTGCGGCGGCAATAGTGATGGTAATGATATTTGCCCCGTGCCGCGCCGCCGTTTACTCTTGGTATGCGCCGCCAATATTACCTGCACCTTCTCGTAAATTTCAACTGGTATAACCACCGGGTATTTGTTGGGTATGACAATCCACTCGCTTTGCGGCGGGCGGTAACGCTTCCCCGTTGCGTAATCCTTTAGTATTCGCCCCACAACATACGCGCCTGTATATTGAAAGTTTTTCAAAATGTTTCGCACGCCTTTCACTGTCCATTCGTTGGATAGGTTCATGTTATCGGCGGAGGAGAGTTGCTGGCGGCTTGCCGTCATATACGCGCGCGGGATGGGTATACCCGCCGCGGTCAATTGGTCTTTGATGGCAGCGGTGTCCGCGTCCTGTAACGCCATATCGTAAATCTGCCGCACGACGGCCGCCGCTGTTTCGTCTATCTCCACGCCGCCGTCGCCCGTTTTACGATACCCGTAAATTGCGGCAACAATTTTATATGTGCCATTCTGCATACGCAAGCGGCGCGGTTTTGTCGTTTCCTCCCGCAAGTCGTAATTGACGGGCTTGATAGTAGTGTTGTTTTTTAGGTGCGTATCCCATAATGCTTGAACTGTCGCAAAATCTGCCTTGCTCACAATCGGCGGGTGACGGTCTGGAATGACAATCCACTCGTTTTTATCTACCCAATGCTTGCTATGAGAGCCGATGCGCTTCTGCTCCTGTTTGCCGGACACATAACTCCCCATGTATTGCTCGTTTGTTAGGATATGCGCTATCATCCGCGCCGTCCATACACATTTCGGCGCTTCCTCGGCTGTGCCGCGTTGTTGGCTGATATATTCACTCGGCGTAGGTACGCGCATGGCGCACAGCTCGTTCCGTATCATGGCGGTCGGCGTTCCCGCAAGCGCACGGTCAAATATCAGCTTCACAATCTCGGCGGCGGGTGGGTCATGCTCCCATTTTTTTGTGGACACGTTCTTGCGATAACCGTAAACCGCGCGGGCGACGATGTTCTCCCCGCGCTTCATTTGCAACCGCTTGGCGCTTTTGACCTTCTTTGACAAGTCATGGCTGTAATACTCATGGGCAAGTAGCTTAAACGCCACGTTCAAACCGCCCGTGTTCCCCTTGTGGCTGTCACTATCGTAGCCGTCCGAAACAGATATGAACCGCACGTCGTACAGCGGAAAAACCTTCTCCATGTAGTAGCCCGCTTCGGTTGCGTTTCTCCCGAAACGGCTAAAATCCTTCACAACGACGCATTGTATCTGCCCCGCGTATACTTGCTCCAGCATCTGCTGCACGACCGGGCGTTCAAAGCTTGTGCCTGTAAAGCCGTTTTCGACAAACGCCAGTACCTCGGCGCGCGGAATGTCCAGCGATTCGATGTGCTGGTTGAGAAGCTTGTGCTGGTTGGGTATGCTCAAGCTCTCGGTCACTTGGTCGTCTACCGACAAGCGGATGTATTTGGCAATGACATAGGGTGCATGGGTGTGCGTTTCGGCGGCGGTATTGCTTGTCATTTTACTGGCGGCGGCGTTTTGGTTACGCATAAACGCTCACCTCCATATCACTTTTGTTATCCGATTCGATTTCCAGCGCGTCCGAAAACCGATATTCAACTTCAATCCGCTTGTCACTAAAAACGGACACGCGCCGCACGAGCGTATTAATGGCTTCATCCGTCAAAATCTCCGTGCCAAGCACGGCGCTGTACGCGGATTTCGCCTTGTGGCAAAGCGTTTGCTTCTCCAGCGCTTTGGTGTGCTTCTCACGCAATATCTTTGCATTGCTCTCCAGCGTGGAAAGCTGCTGCTCATAATGCTTTTTCAAGAAAGCATAATCCTCTTGGTCTATATTGCCCGACACTAGATTTTCATACAGGCTTTTGGAAAAACCCGTCACGCGTTCGCGTTCTTGCTTCGTTTGTGCGATATGTTTTCGCATATTACCGATTTCCGATGAATCCTCACTATGCGCGGCGTTATCTATTTGCTTGCCGTGCGCGGCGCTGTCAATCCGTTTTTCGTCTATGAAAACCGCCGCTTGCTTTTGCAACAGGCACAACAGCGCCGCCCGTAAACCCGTTTCATCAATATGAACAGGGACACAAGCGTCTTTATGGTAATTACTCCGCGTATTACAATCGAAACGCGCCTTGCCCTGCGTGTTAAAGCCACGCTGCATGGTATACCCGCAATGCCCGCATACAAGCTTGCCCGCGAAAACGTTATACCCATACCGTGGCGCGGCTTTCTCCCTGCTTTTCCATCGTGTTTGCACACGGTCAAACAACGCGCGGGATACAATCCCCTCATGCGTGTCGGCAACAATAATATGTTCCGACGCGGGAAGGACAACGCTGTGATAGCTAACCGTATGCAGCTTGTTCTGCACCATATCCCCGCAATATACACGGTTACGCAATATTTTATGGAGCATGGATTTAGCCCATTTCAACGAGCCGTCTGTCGCCTTTGCTTTTTTGAAGCCCTTCGCGACGTAATGCTGGTGCGGGGTTGGTGCGCCGCTGTCCACGAGCCATTGTATAAGTTCGGATATGTTTTTACCGTCCGCAATCATTTCAAACAACCGCCGTATAATCGGCGCGACTTCGGGGTCTGGCACAAGCTTGTGATGGTTGGCTTCGCTTTTCAGATACCCATACGGCGCGACCTGCCCGACAAACAGCCCTTTTCGGATATTCATTTGTTTTGTGGCGCGTATCTTCTGTCCGATTTCCATCGCGTAGCGCTCATTGACAAGGTTCAGAATACTTATCATCATACCGCCACTATTCGGGTCGGCGCTGTCATAGCCGTCGTTGATGGCGATGTAGCGAATGCCGCGCAAAGGAAAATACTTCTCAATGTAGAAGCCTACGTCAATCGCGTTTCTGCCAAGGCGCGATAAATCCTTAGAAATGCAGCAGTTGATTTTGCCTTCGTCCATATCGGCAAGCATTTGTTGAAACGCCGGGCGCTCAAACATGAGACCTGTGTATCCGTCGTCTACCTTCTCGCCCACGACCTCGATTTCGGGGTGGTTCTTCAGCCATTCATAAATCAACTTGCGCTGGTTGCCCACGCTGTCACTCTCCACGCCTTTTTCGTCCGCGTTGGACAAGCGCATGTATATGATGGCGGTATATTTGGATGAAGCAGATTCGGCGGGACTTGCTAGCTTTTCGTTTTTGGACATAACAAAACACTCCTTGATTTGCATTTCCCCAAAATACCGCGTTCGCGGCTGCAAGAACAAGAAGCGTGTATACAGTTGATTTCCGATTCCATTATCATCATACAACAGTTTCGGTTGTTTGTCCAGCATGAAATTGTTGTGAGATGATAGCACATGAGGAAATAACGGAATCAATGGCGGATTATACTCTGCATACACGCTTCGATTGTCGGGCCGTTCTTGGCGTATTTCGATGTAACGACAAACTCGCCGCATAGGTGGAGATACGGGTTCTTGATTTGCCGCACAAATTCCAGAATTCGTTCGTGGCGCGGCAAGTTTTTGTCAATGTGGATGGTGCAAATGTCAACCAGCTCGTCGCGGTTGATGGGTTCGGTCATGGGTAGCCCTCCTTGCTCGTCGCATGTTTTATACTGTTATCACTATTCTATGTACAAACAGGCGTGTCCGATTCCGTCGGAATTTGCGGACATGCCTGTTTTACGTTTGTTGTTCCGATTCGCGGCACAATGACGCGCCGAAAGGTGAAATGCCCTTCGGCGCGGTGGTTCTGCCACTTTCGGCAGTTTGTTCTTTTCTGTTTATTGTAATTTACAACAGACGGAGAATCGCCAATCCTCGTCTGTGCTTGCCGTATTTGTCCTCGACAGCCCCGGCACAATGCGCGGCAGTCGCCGCGCGTAGGGAATATACCAATCCGTTGTAATGCTCATGCGTGTTAGCGAAAAGCTCTCACACATAACATTATCAGCAACATAGAGGCTTGTCCTCTCCCCCTCATCTCTCGGAGCGGGCTGCCCCAGACAGTGACGTCGGCAAGGCAGAAGTATCATTATCGTTCGCATTCGTCGTCGCGCCCGCTGTTGTTCGCTTGACGCGCCGCGCTGTGCTGGTGGGAATCAACACGGCACGGCTTGTCCGATTTCATCGCGCATTGGGTTCTCGCTCGGAATGGAAATTAAGGTGATTGGTATACTGGTATGACCGCCGGAGCGGTGTTTGTCAAGGTGCGGGAGGAGAGTTTGAAAATTCCCCTCACTATATATGCAACGGGAGAGGGGTCTTGCTAACCACTTTTTTCAAAAATCGAGAAATTTTTTTAGTTTTTGTAGAATTTGCGCCTTGCGTTTGTGAATCGCAACGCCGGATACACCTATTTGCGCGGCATACTCCCGCTCCGACATGCCCTCCCCGTCGCGTGACAGAAAAAGCGCTTTGATTAACTCACGCTCTCCGCGCGGAAGCCACTCCAGCGCGGTATGTAATGCACAGACCATACATTTGAGGATGACAATATCCTCGACGGGTGTCTGCTCGTCCGCAAACTCGCAACCCGCTTCCATCAGCGCGCCCAGTGATACCTCCCTGCTTGGGCGATAACCGATGATATACCCGTCCGCACCGCGTATGGACGAGGCACTTTTGATGTTGTATTCGTAGTACCGCTCACGGCGCTTCGCGCGGTAGTACGCGAGGTATACTTCCTCCGTGACCTTCACCAACGTGCCGTTGATGTTGATGTGATACACTTTCTTGTCCATGCCTTTTCCTCCACTTCGATTTTTGGTTTCATAAATCGGAGTGGGAACGGTGGGGAGCGGCTGCGAAAAAGCATAAAAAATAGCACGGCGCAGGATGTGTGAACCCTACGCCGTGCCGTTTTAATTGTTAACATTTACCTTCCGTATCAATCGCTACTCAACTAAGTTAATTTTTTCCAATAGCCAAAACAAGATTTTCTTTGATTGTGTTACCACTTGCGCGTCACAGGCCATACCTACCTTGATTTGTCCCGTGTCGCCTTTGTAACTCGTCAATTCGGTTTCGTCGATTGTCGCTTCAATAAGGTAATAGCTTTGATTTTGCTCCACACGGGCATCCGTGCCGATTTTTTGCACGATACCCGACGCTTCGCCGTATTCCCGATACGGCAGGGCATGGAAATGATACCGTATGATTTGGTCGCCATTGATGGAGGCGATGTCCTTGTTCGATACCATCAATTGAATTTTATAGTTCGTTCCCGTGTCGGGGATTATTGTGGCGATTTCCATGCCCGGCTGGACAATATCCCCGGCGTTGATTTCCGTATACATATTCAATATGCCTGTAATCGGAGAAACAACCACCGATTTTTCCAAACTTAACGCAATGCTCCGTAAATCGCTGTTCACCTTATCGAGATTCGCTTTATTATTAACAAGACTATCCTCAATTTGGACAAGCATATCAAGTTTCATCTTGTCAAGCATGAGATTTACGTCTTGCTGACGGCCGCCATAGGCCAGCGCGCCGGAATCCCATTTGTTAACCGCGTTGGTTAAATCCTGTATGTTTTGCCGTGTTTGATTGACAGCTTGCTGCACACTCATGATGGATTCATTGCGGAATTTATCCGCGTCCTGCTTTGCGCTGTCGGCTATACGCTTGGCGTTTTCCACATCCTTCTGCGTCACAATGCCGGATTCGTACAGCAATGTTTGATTATCATACGCTTCGACGGCTTGTGTGTATGCTGTGTCCAGCCTGTTTTGGCTGTATAGGTAATCCTCAAAACGGCGGTGATATTCTGAATCTTTTTGTTCAAACAAGTCTGTTTTTTGCTCAATGGACGCTAACAGGGTTGATTGCTGTGTATACAGCTCATTCGCTTCTGTCAACTGTGTTTGCACGCTGGTTTTGGACGCGCCCATGTCATTCGCCGTCTGCTTCAAGTCAAGATTGGCGTTGTTGATTTGCTCCGCGTTGGCTTTGCGGTCAACCGTATATTTTAAGACGCGGTTATAGTAGCCCAATTCATCCTCGTCCTCCGGGTTGAATAGGTTTGTGTCCTCCTGTATGCTCTGCCGGAAAGTGAGAAGCTGCGCGCGTTCCGTTTCCAGCTTCTCTATCATTTGCAAGCAATCCTCTTGGTCAAGAATCAACGCGCTCGTATCAACCGTATAGAGCGTGTCGCCTTTTTGAACCAATATGCCTTCCTCCATATACACTGTGTCAATCGTGCCTGTCAGTGCGTTGCGGACTGTGCTGATATTATCGCCGGGGCGGACAACACCGCTTGCCCGCACATATTCCTCGATTTCACCATAATACGACCACACAAGCGCGGCGGCAATAATGGCAATCAACAGATACGCAAACCATGCCATAAACGCGTGCGGCTTTGATTCCAGCATTTCCCGGCTGTCGGACAACTCGCTGATATTTTGTATATATGCTTTCACAGACAACATCATCCTTTACAGGTTTATTCCGGCAGACTAAAAGTTGTTACGGGCGGCGCTACAACATATGTACTCGGTATAATGTCAGATGTAGCTAGAAGGGTTTCCTCATCGTTAACCTTGTCATTTACATTTGCCGCTTCGTCAAGGGTAACATTGTCGGGTAGCTGCTCTTTCCAAAAGCTGAAATACAAGCCCTTTTGCGCCAACAGCTCTCGATGCGTGCCACTTTCGACAATGCGCCCTTTGTCCATCACATAAATCTTGTTGCAGCGCATGATGGTTGACAAACGGTGCGCGATAATCAACGTTGTAATCCCCTCGGTATGCTCTGTGATTGTCCGCTCCACGGCTTTTTCGGTAATGGAATCCAGATTGCTCGTCGCCTCGTCCATGATGAGTATGTCGGGATTTTTCAACAACGCTCTTGTGATGGACAATCGTTGCTTTTGACCGCCGGACAGGTTCGCGCCGTTTTCTTCCAGCATGGTTTCGTAACGCAACGGCATTTGATTGATGAAATCATGCGCCTGCGCCATTTTTGCGGCTTCGATAACCTGCTCCATGTCGGGGTTTTCAACGCCGAGCGTTAAATTTTCGTAAATTGTGCCGCTGAACAAGAATATATCCTGCGATATGTAGGCGATGNGCTCGCGCAGATAATTGAGATTGATGTCTTTGATGTTNTTCCCGTTGATTAGGATTTCGCCCTTTTCCCAATCGTACATATGCAACAGAAGCTTCACCAGCGTCGTTTTACCCGAGCCGCTCTCGCCTACGAACGCGATTTTTTCGCCTTGATTGATTGAAATGTTTATGTCGTTCAAAACCAGTTGCCGTGTGCCGTATCGAAAATCCAGATTCTCGAAATGGATACTGCCTTTTAATGTTGTGGGAGCCAGTTTCTTGTCCTCGTTCGCGCTTTTTTCAACTTTCAAGTCCAGTATTTCGCCTAATCTATCCGACGCGACAAACGCGGTCTGCATCATCGGCTGGAGGTTAATTAGGTTTTTCACCGGGTCAAGAAAATACGCCAGCAATGCGTTAAACGTCAGAAGCTGTCCGATTGTCATATCGCCATTGATAACGTTATACGCGCCTACCCATAGAATCACCACGCCGCCGACTGCCGCAATAAAGCCTGTCAGCGAGCCTTGGAGGTTTCCAATCCAGCCGCCTTTGAATACGCTCTTTAACAGCTTAACAAATTTCTTTTCGGTTTCAATGCTGGCTTTTCGCTCTGCGTTGAAACTTTTCAACGTTTCGATACCGTTCAGAGATTCAACCAGATAGGATGTTAATTGTGAATTGTTCTCCATCTGCTTCCTGTTAATATTCCGAATGGGGCGATTAAATGAAAAGACAATAATGCCGTACAAAACAACCATGATAAGCGCAATCGCAAATAAATACGCATTTTGTATATATAAAATAATCCCGCCCGCTATCGCCATCAGCGTATCAATCATGATGGTAAGCGTCGCGCCGGAAATGGCTTCGCGGACTTTAGACGCATCCATAAACCGCGATATGATTTCCCCGACTTTCCGCGTACCAAAAAAATTCATTGGCAGCTGCAAGGTGTGATTGTAATAGCCTAATATAAGGGAGATGTCCAGCTTTTGGCTCATGTACAGCAATAAATGTGAGCGGAAAGCGTTCAACAATATTTTGAACAGGTTCAAAACAACAATACCGATGGAGATAATATGCAGCGTTTTCATCAAGTTGTTCGGTAAAATATCATCCATGATGAATTTGAAATAGTAGGAACCCAGTATTCCCAGTGCCGTAAACACCAGCGACGCCATAAAAATATTCAATATCAGCTTCCACTGCGGAAGCAGCAAGCCAAAGAAGCGTGATACGATTCCTTTTGTTTCATTTCCTTTTTTGAATTGGTCTGTCGGTACAACAAAAATAAGCACGCCCGTCCATAGCTTGAAAAAATCCTCCGGCTTGTACTTGACGATACCTTTCGCCGGGTCAGCTACGATAACCTTCTTTTTTGTGATTTTATGGATAACGACATAGTGCATCAAGGAACCATCAACAACAACATGCGCGATACACGGCAAAGGGAATTTACTAAAAAAGGCGGTTTGGTCGCCCTTAACCCCCTTTGCCGTGAAGCCGAGCTGCTCGGCGGCTTTGATAACACCGTATGCGTTTGTACCTTGTTTGTCCGTTCCCGCTATCTCGCGGATACGGGTGATGGGGATTTTTAAGCCGTGCTGCTTCGAGATGGTGGCTAGGCAGGCGGCTCCGCAGTCGGTTATGTCGTGTTGTTTGATGCAATGGTACTGTTTTGTCATAGCGTATAATACCTCATCTTGGATTTTAGTTGCCACTGTTGTCTGTTTTTTAGACTAATCAAAATACGAACGAATGGTTTGTGAATGATTAGCCCTCAAGATTATTAATCTTCTGCTTGGAATCAAGGCAAGAACTAAAAAACGCATTTGCTCCAACCATTGCTGCTACAGAGCTAATACCTGTCTGCGCTTTCACCATTTCCATATATAAAAAGATATAGGAAAAAGTAAAAAGGGTTGCAGCAAGTATAATTAATATCACAAAAGCGATGTTAAGAAATCTGCGAGTTAATACTCTAGAGCTAACTGGTCTGTCTTTTATAGACGAACACTGTATTAATGGCAATATAGGACACCCCGCAAAAATAATTACACGAACTATATTGAGTGCGATAGTGCTTGGGCTACTGCTCATAAAAGCTAGAAAAAAAATCACGATACTAGCTATATAACCAAGGAGCAGCATAGAAACACATAATTTCTTCATGTTAGCCAGCTTCATATAAGCCTCCATTCTCTGTTTGAAAAAACGAGTCATATTTTTTTAGAAAACACAAATGCTAATAAGTTTCTATTAGCATTTGCAAATATCTATAACAATATCGAGATTACTTGAAGCCGTCTAAAATCATACCTATACCACCCGCAACGCCAACCACCGCTGCTACTGCGCCAGAACCACATGCAGCGATTGAACCGATAACAACAAGAACACCACCAATAATTTGCAAACCATTTACACCACCGTTGATGTCCATTGTTTCATAGCTGTTCATTTCTGTAAACATAAAAATAACCTCCTGTTTTATTTAGTTGCGCTTCCAATAAGGTATATCCCAGTACCAAGAGTAACTAAACCAAGCGCACCACCAGAAACCACTGACACCAAGGGCGTCGCAGCTACACATAGTATCCCTACAAACGCTTGCCCAAATTCTGCCCAGCCACCACCGTTCACCAGCAAAGCTTCACTTTCACTGATGCTTGTGAATTGCATCGAATTGCTGAAGCAATAATCCATATGATATTCTCCTTTACGTATAGTACTATCCAACAACTCGCTTTTGCGGCCGATCAAAAATCAAGTTGTAGATGCCATGGATACTTAGACACGCTTTGTGTTGTCACTCTACTTCTGCGTGTGCTAAATTTCGCTTGATTGTAATAAAGCTTAGGAAACCGACAGATGTAACTAATCCTACGATGCTTAGAATAATTATAAAGTCTATTGACAAATTTTTCCCTGATAGGAGATACGTTATTACAATTGAAATTGAGTTATGTGCAAAGTGTACAACTATCACCGCCCAAATTGACTTTACTCGCACAACCACAAGCCCAAGCACGACGCCCAAAACAAAAGCATACATCCCTTGTAACAAATTCATATGAATAATCGAAAATATCAAGGCTTGCAAGCAAATCGCCAGAATGGGCTTCATTTTTTTACTCATACGCCCGAGTAAAATACCACGGAAAATAATTTCTTCCACGATTGGAGCAAGTAGACCTACACATGCAATCTGCATCCATATGTTTCCGCTTAATGTTATCCCGATAATCTCCGCGTGTTCCGGGAATAAGCCAAACCCTTCTACCAGACTGGCGATTCCAGATGTAAACAGATTCAAACCGATGCCGAGAACAATGAGTATCGCGATCAATATTGGCTTAAATTTGCCGACTTTCCAAAATTGCTCCTCTTTCCATTTCTTATGTTGCAACAGGAACACGATGAATAACGTTAATAACAAGCTGATAAGCAACGGCACTTGAATGTCTATTTTTTCCATAACCAATGCGGTGATTTCCTCCGGTGACATCGCCACTGATGCAATTAGGGTGGCATTTTGAAAACCGACAACTGCGCCAAGAACCACCATATAGAAAAACGAAACAACACCTTGGATTCCAAGATAAAGCAATGGATATGATACCACATCCCAAATGTTCCGAAAAATCCTTTTCATATCGCCGCGCCTCATTTCTTAAAAAACATTCGGATTGATTGAAACGTATACATCCACCTCGAATTGTTCCAAATCTTCCTGCTTTGTTACCTCGTTTCTGTTTACATTGAATCCAGTGGTAATGGGCACAAGCTTGTTCTGCGCCATATATTGATTCAAATCCTCACAAGCCTTCTGAAAGAACTGCGGATTGCCCTTGTAAGTCATTCTTAAACAATTGGAAAGATGCAGTAATGGCTTGTATACAAACTCGCCTGTCGATGGAATCTCTTTGTCAATCGGGAGGTAGAACTCAATGTCCATCATTTGCGTGGCGGCATCCATCGAATAGGTAGTGGAAATTGGCAACCCTGTACGGTTCGCGCCTTGCGTCTTTACATACTCGACAAGATTGACCAACAATGCCTGCGCCTGCGCCGGACTGGTTTTTTGCCGGATGGATATAAGGTTGTTTACTTCCAATGTTTGTTGGCTCTCAATATTCATTTATACCATCTCTTTCGTCGCAAATGTAGTGGTGAAGCGGAATGGATCTGAATATGGGTGTAGCAGGCAGTATGTGTTTGCCGGTTTCATGCGGTGCTGCACATACCGCCTATACTCTTTTGCCCGATTTACTTAGACGCCTTCTTCAACGCTGCCGGGATTTTCGGCTCATATGAGAGGAAGTAGCATTGAGCGCTAGCTGTATTCTCTGCCGTGTCCCGAAGCCTCTTCGCTACGAACTGTAATGCCTTTTGCTTGATACTGTTTGCTTTAACCATTTGATTGCCTCCTTTTCAAAACATGATATTGTAAAGAATTGACAACGCTCAGAATCATCACCGTCGCAAACGCACACGCAATGGGAAAACCCGCATTTTCGCCAATTCGTATTATTTGCAAAACGGTTGTGATTGCCGAAAGCGTTACAATCCAAACAATCATTTTCTTTTTGTTGGCTACCAATTCTTTCTTTGTCTTTGGATTAACCAAATTTTGCGATGGAGCAGAAATCACGAGGACGATGCTCGACAATACCAGCAACGAAATTGTTAAAATACCTTGTGTATGCATGGGTAGCACGATATATAACAGTACGTTCATTATACATATAACAATAGAGTATATAAAACATCGGAGATGCGTACCTGCGTGATACCCACCCGCACACTCACGTAATATTTTATATGACAGCATGAAAATCGTTAGGTTCACGATTTGACCCGATATACCCCCAATCAACAGTACGGCAAATAGCACTGCAATGGTACTCAACGCAATCTCTGCGCCGTAGGCATATACTGGCTCGGCTTCTTCCTCAATGATTCCATTCCGTGAAAGAAAAAACGCTATACGATTTGCTAAAAATACCATGCAAGCCCCTTCTTTCGTTGGACTTTATTGGAATCCCTGCTTTTCGTATAGCGTACATGATAATTATGGATTTGTAAACAGAATATGCGCGAATTGTCGTTTTCTTGCGCGAATTGTCGTTTGGCTAAAACAAGTCGCCGTAGACACACAGACCTACAGTTGCCTTGAAGATGCCATTTTCATAGGTTTGTATCATGTTTCCCTCGTATTTTGACAGCACATGGTTAATGCTCAGCATACCGACCCCGTGAACCGTTCGGTTCTTCTTCTGCGAAATCATAAGCCCATTCTTCAGGACGGGTTCCTCCGCAAAGGTATTTTCTATTTCTAATAAAAGGAACCGTCCATTTCTCTTGATAGACATTGAAATCCACCGCGCATCACTGTGGTCAACTTTGTCTGCGGCTTCCGTCGCATTATCCAGTAGATTGCCAAGCAACGCAAAAAAATCAATCTTTGAAATGGTTATATCGTCATAGAACACGCCCTGCACCGTTAGTTCGATGTCCTTGTTACGGGCAGCTAGAAGCTTTTGGTTTATCAAGGCGTTACCCATGTCGTTTTCCACATCAATCAGTTTGTACTTTTCATGTGCTTTTTCATATTCGAGTACGCTTTCCAACGCTTCATGGTATCCCTGTTCTTCAAGAAGCTGCTTCCAACTCAATAGATGGTGTGTTAAGTCGTGATTCAAGATGCGAATCATTTTGTCGGATTCTTGCTTTTGCAACATATATTTGTCTATCATCTCGTTTTGGTATTCGATAAGGTTGCGCTCGTTACGTTCGGTAAAGTAACTGCATAGGCGATAATAGAAAAAGTATACCATCAAGTAAAAAATCAACATAACCATGATAATACAGATGACAACGATATTAAATCTTATATCGCTCTCGAAAGAAAAGCCTACATCTACAAATGCAAGGACGCTCATTAGCATAAGCGAAAATGAAAACAAGAAAAGAAGCCAGTATCTTAATGGCATTACAGCCGAGGTAATTTGCTTTTTATGAATGAGAATCGCAATTATTAAACACATTATGATTTTTGCGATGGAAAACACTACAAGTTTATCAACCGGTGCCGACAATACAGTTTCCCATGTAATTGCACCTTTAACCCATGAAACAAATGCGGTAGCCATCACATCGGCTAACACCATTAATACAATTATAAGAACAGAATGAAATAACCGCTCCTTCTTCTTCCCGGAAAACGAAATAAGGATATAAAGTACTATTAGAAATACGCTTAGTACGGATTTCCACACAGCATATACATCAATGCAGGTTATACCCCAAATCAACAACGCAAAGCCCGCGCTTATCAAAACCACATGCGAAATTCTATATTTTTCGTTTATTCCGAGCGTTCTATAGCACAAAGCGAAGATCAAGACTTGTTCTATCGCGCACATGATAAACTCAATAACATACCAAAATATATCCATCCGACTATCTCCTTCCAAGTTGGTTCAAGTGCTTATCCCGCGATGCTTTTATGGTGGTTCGAGACGCTCCCATAGAAATTTTTTCACCATTCGTCAAAACAAAACAATTATCTGCAATGCTTCTCACATGACGAAAGTTAAGCAAAATACTGCGTATAATGATTTCAAACTTGTCTGACCTCGTTTGAATCATTTCGTGGTATTGTCCAAGGGGATGCGGCAACAATGTGTATTTCCCGTTGTCGATTGTTTTGAGAATAATACCCCTTCTATACACTTCAAAATATAGAATATCGTTTACAAAAAAAGCCTTATCTACATGACTTCCATTTTTCTCCAAGGACTTTAACAGAATAGGAGTTCTGCGGGTAAACTCACTATCCAACCGCGCCATAATCAATTCGACATTTCTTTCCAACGCATTTCGTATGGTTCCCTTGACAATATAGCCGGAAGCCTTGTAAAAATAACCCTCGCTAGCTTCATTATCGTTATTTGTGACGAAAACCAAAAGATTACTGTACCCCATTTTTCTTAGCTCCTTCGCTGTTGCAAAGCCATTTAGCATCGGCATTTCGACATCTAAAAAAATGATATCGTAAGCGTCTGGATTGACACGAACGGAGTTGAGGAGCAAATTTCCATCAGAAAACTGCTTGAACCGCAGTTCGGAATCATACCTTGTTAAGTGCTGCTCCAGCACACCCTTAAACGTTAATAAAAAGTCTTGGTCATCATCACACAACGCAATTTCCAACATATCGGAATATCACCTCGCCGATTATTTCTTTCGTTTGGCATGAGCAAAATGCGGGTTTTGTCCAAACCAATATAATCATATGGGCGACAAGCCTGTTTGTCAATATATATCATGCGTTCTTTCCCTTTTTTCACTCGTTCATGGTCGAACATCGGAATATTATCAGCAAAACAATTCGCATGGTCTGGAGTATGGGAGCCATTTATAATTATCCTTGCCATGTTAAACGGCTGTATAAGGGTATACCATCGCCTATGCATTTATGGTAATTCCTTACATTCCCTTTTTCTGCCAATAAAGATTTATATCTTTATGGATATTTACCCTTATATATTAAGTTTCGATAGCCGTCCGAAAGCATGGGCGGCTGTTTTAATATGACTATACTGCCTGTTTTATTGTGGCTATACCGTGCTGCCCGGTAAAAGCATTGGTTTTTTACTTCCGCTCTTTCCGTGGAATCGGAATAATTGTCCTCGGTATCGTATGTTTGCGCTTCCTTCTTTTCCGTCACAAGTGTGTACAGATTTGCCCGTTGGCCGCCATTGTCACGATACTGCGCTTTGCGCTCCACCATCCCTGCCGCTTCCAACTCGTCAATCGCGGTACGCACACCAGCAACGGACAAGCCGCAAGCCTTAGCCGTGGTTTTATGTGAAGGAAAAGCCTTATCGCGGCTTGAAGCCAATCGGGAGAAATAGAGATACACAAGCCGCGCCTTTGCTGTCAATGATGCCGTGAAAACGCTTGCATATGTCATAAAAAACCCTGCGTCCGTGCCGCCGTCCTTCCCCTTCACAAGCGTATACACATTGGCACGACGGCCGCCATTCGCACGCGCCTGTCCCTGCACCGTCACCAATCCCGCGTCCTCCAATTCCTTCAGCGCTTTCTTAACCGTTGTCACACAGATACCCGCCGCCGTCGCGATGGCCTTATGCGCGGGGAAGCACTTGCCGCTTTTGTCAGCGCACTTGCACAGATAGGTGTATACTAGCTTGGCGTGTCCCGATACGGGCGCGGCAAAAATGACATTGTATATATAGAAAAATGCTTGCGTGGCGGCTGGCATGCGTATTCCTCCAATTCTTTCAGAAATATGTTGCAAAGCTCCCAACAGAACGCCACATCAATATAGTAGCATGAATACATCTCAAATGCAATATAATACAGCACATATGTAACGCACTTATGCGACCTGTTGACGGCGCTTTTCGGCTACAATATACATGGGGTGAGTACATGAGCAAAAACGCGGATAAACATATGGACAAGTATCAAGTTCTCGGCTTAAATATAACGTACTACCGCAAGCTGCGCGGCTTCACGCAAGCGCAGCTTGCCGAAAAGCTATTCATAACCAGACACCATTTGAGCAGAATAGAATCGCCCAACGCCGATAAGTCCTTTTCCATTGCTGTGATTTTCGATATTGCGGACGCTTTGGAAGTTGATGTCGCGATGTTGTTTGATAAACGAACACAAACCAAGTCATGAAGCAAAGCCGCAAGCACATATGTGTTCCCCATGCTTGCGGCTTTGTTTATGCTCATCTGTGACTACCTATTGATGTTAATAATTCTGTTGCGTGTGAATCAATACCCTGTTCGCGGCAACACGCCCTTTTTCGGCGCATAAACCTCCGTACTCCAGACGGAATTGCCGATGACCCACTCGCGCTCGTGCTTCCCGCCGATATCGGCTTTGTTGGTGAACACATACCCGTCCGGCAAGCCGTTCACCACGCGCACATAAATCTGCGGTGTGTCCACTATGCTGAAGCCCGCCTTGACCGTGCCGAATACAAACGTAAAGCTTGTGACGTATTCATCGGAACGCAAGTCCAGCGCGGCGTTGGAACAATCAATCACGTTGTTCACTGTCGTGCTGAGATTGTCCGCGATGATTTTAGTATTACCTTTGTTCGTCGTAACCATCACCTTATACCGCAAGTTTTGGTTGTACGTCCCCGTGACACTCTTCGTCAGCCGCACGGCATCCACGGGCAGCACATCGCGGAAGTAGAAGTCCGTGAGTGGCACCGTTGAATCATTCCGCAGCGCCTTTATGTCATACCGTATCACATCGCCCGCCATCGCTTCGCGGTTACCCGTTTTTCGCACGGTTACGCCCGTATTCGCGGAATAATTAACAAATTCCTGTTTGATGATTTGCATAGGAAATTCGATTGTGATGTCAAGCACCTGTTCCGACAGCTTATAATACTGGGGGCTTTGCACCTCTTTCACCAGATAGCGTCCGAGGGGCAGCGTCCTTGATACCGCGTGCCCGTCTGCGCCCGATATGAAGCGGTCAACGAGGTTGCCTGTTTTGTAGTCGTATGCTTCAAACACAGCTCCCGCCAGCGGCGTGCCAGTAGGCAAGCCATTGAATAGGAATAGGTAAGCCTACCGTTTCTAATGTTTCCGGCTTTTCCCCTCCTTCACACCGTACATGAGAGTTTCCCCTCACACGGCGTTCCATCAACAATAATACATTTTCATTATCACAAGTTATTACCTGAACATTTATTGCTATGTCAATCTCCGCCGAAACCGATTAAGCAATGATTGACTGATTCCCCGCTTCTATGCGGAGTTTGTTTAGCTTTGTAAGTTGCTTTTTGTTAAGGCTGAGTGAGGTAAGATAGCGTTTTATAGTCGGTTCGGTTGTCGCGTGAATCAAGATATGTACCGTTTCGCAAACAAGTATCAAGTTTTGGTAGTTGTCTTTACCACCCATACTCCGTGGGAGTTTATGATGGCAATGAATATCTTCCAACATCTCAAATGCTTGTCCGATAATGGCACATTTTCCGTATTGTCCACAAAAGAGGGATAACCTATTTGGGGGAAGATTGACCTTTTGGTCGTACCCGAAATCCTACTGTTCACTTGTGATTAGAGTTTTATATTACTGCTGACTTGTGGCTGTCGCTCCAACCCCCATTACTAAGGTTGCCAGCTTTTGACTGACATCCGTAGGGTTATCATCACTATCGCCACTGCTTTACCCACCGCTTCGACTGCTTATATGTTTCGTCAGTCTATATTCCAAATGAGGAATACGCGATAGGCTTTCACCACGTTCCAATACTTTTATCTGTACATATGCCCTTAGGTTTCCGCTTTGAGCCTGCCAGTTTGACGCCGCCTGTAACGGCGTATGGAGTTTCATAACCAATGTTTTACTCTTCCACGCTGGCTCCCCAAAAGGGGATAGGGAGATTAGTCCCATTCGACATTTAGACCCGTTCATTCGCGGTTTTCGGCAGTTCTTCTTAGAACATTCTAACCATAGGCATTTTATAGACCCCCGGCCTAACGCTCACAGCCACCTCTGGCTTGCCTTGCGCCTATCGTGATAATGGAATCCACATATAGGGCGAGCGCAGTCAGCCGTCTTCACCGAGCTTCTGACCCTGACCGTTTCCAGTCAACGCCAGTCGGAGTATTAGGGGAGCGTTTCAGGGCGTTACCCCCTCATTCCACTCATCAAAGTATCAGTTGTTGTTTTCTCACATGTAGAAAACCCCCTATTTTTAGCACCACTTGGTCTAAGCGCCCACGGGATTTGTTTCTGTGGGATGGTGTTTGTATAGGAACGTGTCGCACCTTGGTTATCATCGCCACTCTTTTTGAATGAAAAGGCAATTACATTGACAGCTCCCTGCGTTATGCTCATCTCTCAATACGATACTGTCAAATTGATTGAAGCCACCCGCCTTGCTGCAAAATCGTTCAGCTTTAACCCGATATTTATGAACTCTGCACTTACATTTGACCGGCTCAGCGC
>JGI994J12354_10002206_pt1 | contig 19167 bp, 18 predicted proteins | sample IntmicLarv3ML3BL_FD_12354 | JGI IMG/M metagenome (IMG submission 12354)
AGAAAAAAGCCGCCGAAGCGGCTTTTTCCATGCTCAAGTCTCGCCGTTTTGCACCCAGAAGCTGGTGCTCACGTCCGCTGCGCAGTCCTCCGGGTCGGAGGCTGTGATGACGTGCGCACCGGGCAAAATACTCTCAATCACGTGACTCCAACTGCCGTTGCAGTCCACAAATGCAGTCCCGATGCTCACCTCATCGAGAAAAAGATTGAGCTGATGCCCCTGCTGCGCCGTGCCGCTCACCAGTACCGGCGCAGTGACGAAGGAGCCCGCCACCGGTGTGATGATGCGCAGCGGCTCCCGACAGGGCGGCTGCTGATTGCCGCAGCCACAGCCACACCCGCAGTTCGGGAGACAGCAGCAGGTGGGACAGGGGCCACATCCCCAAGGGCGGCAATGGCAGTCGATGCCGCTCTGGCGGTTGAACACAGGCGCTACCTGCACATATCCCCGCCGCCCGGCAGCAGAAAAGTTCATCCCTCCGCAGCCGCAACCGTTGTTGAAGTTTCTCGCCGCAATGAGCTCCTCAATTTCGTTGGCACAGTCGCAATAGCTGCGGCTATGTTCGTTGTGATTACATGCCATATCAATTCAGTCCTTTCTTAAATGACCTCTTGCATGCAAAGATCATAGCCAAATGCTAAGTCTTTGTTATAATATCTTATGAAATTTGTCATCATTTTGTGATTACTTTTGACAAGCTTTGCGTTATAATAATAGAAAACATTTCGGCATCTGCCGTTTTATTATGGAGGTTTTTCATGAAACACACCGTTAGACTCGTCGCCCTGCTCCTCGCACTCTTGCTCGTCCTCGGCGGATGCAGCAAGCCTATGGCGCAGGAGCCCACCCCAACGCCGCCCCCTCCTGCGCAGGAAACTGCGCCGCCTGCGCCCACCCCAATACCGCCGCCCACGCCCATACCCACGCCGGACAATCTCGTGCCCTATACGGGCGTCGTGGAGCACCTGTTCTTTCATCCGGTGATTTGCTATCCCGAGTTGGCCTTCGACGGCGACCATCAGGAAAAGGGACTCGACGACTGGATGGTCACGCTCAACGAGTACAACGCCATTTTGCAGTCGGTCTACGATAAGGGCTTTGTCCTCATCCACATGGGCGATGTCTGGAGCGAGCAGCTCAATGCGGACGGCGAGCTGCGCATGGTGCGCAACGAAATCCTTGTGCCCGAGGGCAAAAAGCCGCTGGTTATTAGCTATGACGACACCAACTATTATCAATATATGCTCGACAACGGCTTCACGCACAAGCTCATCATTGGCGACGATGGCAAGCTCTGGAGCTGGGGACTTGACCCACAGGGCAACGAGGTAGTCTCCAGAGACTTGGACGCCATCACTATTCTGGACAAGTTCATCGAAACCAACCCCGACTTCTCCCCCTTCGGCGCTAAGGGTTGCCTGTCCGTCACCGGCTACATGGGCATCCTCGGCTACCGCACGCAAACCGACCGCGGCAACGAATCCGCCGAGTTCGAGGCCAACCGCCAACGGGAAATCGAGGCCGTCAAGCCCATCGTCCAGATTCTTAAGGACACTGGCTGGACATTCGGCAGCCACACCTGGGGACACGCAAACCTCGAAACCGCCTCCCTCGCCCGCATACAGGACGACACCCAGCGCTGGGCGGATGAAGTCGGCAGCTTAGTCGGCGAAACCAATATTCTCTTCTACCCCCACGGTGCCCGCCCCGACGGCAACGACTGGACGCAAACCGGCCCCAAATTCCGGTATCTGCACAGCATGGGCTTCCGCATTTTCGCCTCCGTCGGCATCGAGAGCTTCTCCTTCATCAAAAAAGACATCTCCGCCGTCATCTGCGACCGCTTGCATCCCGATGGCACCACGCTGCGCTGGCACCGAAACAAATATCTACAATTTTATGATGCAAAAGATATCATGGAAGTAGACGTGCGCCCGGATTACGGGTATAATTGGGATTAGATACCCATTCATTTATCGCAAAACAGTTTGAAAGGAAGTGGCCACATGACCGACCGTGAGCTTGTGGACAAGGCGCTCTCCATGCTGCCGTGCGCTTACGTTCCCTACTCCAACTACCCTGTCGGCGCAGCTATTTTGTGCAGCGATGGCTCGGTATTCACCGGCTGCAATGTGGAAAACGCCGCCTACGGCGGCAGCATCTGTGCCGAGCGCACCGCCGCCGTCAAGGCCGTGAGCGAGGGGCATCAAGATTTTGAAAAAATCGCCGTCTGCTGCAACACGCCGGATTACGGCTCTCCCTGCGGTGCCTGCCGCCAGTTTTTGTATGAGTTCAACCCCGACATGACCGTGCTGTGCGCCCGCCACGATGGGGAATTTATCTCCTGCAAGCTCCATGAGCTACTGGCTCGGGGCTTCGGCCCCAAAGACTTGAAGCAAATCTAACACAAACAAGTTGTCGATGCGTTGTTCACGCAGGGGTGTCCTTGTAAAAAACCATCCATCATGAACAAGGGAGCGTGATTCTATGTCAACTCTACTCGTGAAAAATATCCGTTATCTGGTCTCCTGCGACGAGCATGACACGGTTTACGAACGGGTCAACCTCTTCGTGCGTGACCAGGAAATTGTCTCCATCGGCCCGGAAATCTACCCCGCCGACCAGACCATTGACGCCACCAACATGGCAGTATACCCCGGCCTTGTCAACACGCATCACCATCTCTACCAGTGCTTCACCCGCAATCTCCCCGAGGTGCAGAGGATGGAGCTGTTCCCCTGGCTTGTCACGAACTACGAAATCTGGAAAAACCTCAATGAGGAAATCGTCCATTACAGCGGCCTCACCGCCATGGGCGAGCTCGCCAAAACCGGTACGACTACCGTCTTTGACCACCACTACCTCTTCCCCAACGGCTGCGGCGACATCATCGGGCAGCAGCTGCGCACCGCTTCGGAGCTCGGCGTGCGCATGGTCTCCAGCCGCGGCAGCATGGACTTATCGAAAAAGGACGGCGGCCTCCCGCCGGACAGCGTGGTGCAAACCGAGGACGAAATTTTGAAGGACACCGAGCGCCTCATACACGTCTTTCACGACGACAGCCGCTTTTCCATGCGGCAAATCGTTGTCTCCCCCTGCTCGCCCTTCACCAACCGGCCGGAGACCTATCAATCCTCCGCCAAGCTCGCCCGCCACCTCGGCGTGCGGATTCATACCCATCTGGCTGAAACGCTGGACGAGGAGGAATTCACCCTCAACAAGTTCGGCATGCGGCCGCTGGCGTATATGGAAACCCTTGACATGATCGGCAGCGACGTATGGTATGCCCACGGCATCCACTTCAACGACGAGGAACTGAAGCTTCTCGCCGATACCCAAACCGGCGTGTGCCACTGCCCCGTCTCCAACATGAAGCTCGCCAGCGGCATCTGCCGTGTGCCCGAGATGCTGGAGCTCGGCGTGCCGCTCGGCCTCGGCGTGGACGGCAGCGCCTCCAACGACGGCTCCAACATGCTCGAGGAGCTGCGGGTGAGCTACCTGCTCCACCGCCTCAAGTACAGCGCCAAAGCCCCCACGGGATACGATCTGCTCAAGGTCGCCACCGTCGGCGGCGCAAAGCTCCTCGGCAGAGACGACATTGGCCGCCTCGCCCCCGGCATGGCTGCGGATTTTTTCCTGCTCAATCTCGGCCAAATTCCGCTCATTGCCACCCAGTTTGACCCGAAAAACCTGCTGGGCACCGTCGGCTTCAAGGGCAGTGTGGACTACACCATCATCAACGGCCGTGTCGTCGTCGAGCGTGGCGAGCTCGTCACCGTGGACGAAAAAACCGTCGTGCAGCAGGCCAACGCACTGGTGAGGCAATACCTTAACCGCTAAACAAAACGAAGCGGCGCAGGATTTTATCCTGCGCCGCCTTTTTATGCACGTTTACTGCCCTGCCACCTCGTTGATCACGAGGCTCGTGATGCCGATGGCCGCCAGAACCGCAATGAGCTTACCCAGCCAGCCTTCCTGCTGGCAATCCACACAATCCGCCTGCCCGCAGCTGTTGTCCGCACAATTCACCTGTCCGCAGCCGCTGTTTGCGCGGTCAGTCAGCTGCCCGCAGGGCTTGTTGGTCTCTACGCAAGTACCGCTCTCGCAGCTCCAGCTTTTTGCACTTGCGGCGGTCATGGACACCAGCAGGCACAGGGCCAATAGGGTGGCGATTAGTCTTTGTTTCATGGAAAAGGTCCTCCTACAAATTCGTTTTTTGTCTTTGCTGTAACCGAATTGTAACCTTTTCCCCAGAAAAAGACAATCCCTCAAACATTGGAAAAGCTTCCGCTTCCTTCCAATATTCGAGGGATTTCGACATAAAATATACAGTTATTCCAAATATTTCTTCCGTAGAAGCTCCACTTCCTGCTCCGTGACGCCCAGCCCCTGCGTGCAGTAATCGTAAAAGCTCCCAAACTGCTGCTTCGCCTCATCAAACGTGCCCGCCAGATAAGAACGGTCCACCCGCATGGCGACGGCAAAGGCCGGCGCCTTCTCCGGCGGCATGCCCGCCGCCAGCCGCTGGGCAAGGATGACCTTGTTGGCCTCCTCCCGCATCACGTTGCTGTGCAGGTAGTCGGCCATAATATCCTCCTCCGCCACGCCCAGCAGGGTCAGCAGCACCGCCGCACCCATGCCCGTGCGGTCTTTCCCCGCAAAGCAGTGAAAGAGCACCGCACCCGCCTCCTGCTGCAAAAACACCTCGACAAAGCTGCGATAGCACGCCCTCGGCCCGGCCTCAGTGATGAAATTTCGATACAGCTCCCGCATCAGGGCGTGTACGTCCTCCACTGTGTCGAACTTCAGCATAGACTGCGCCGCAGCCGCCTTTTTCTCGTCCTCCCGCAGCACATCCAGCGACACGGTCTCCACCGGCAGCTCGTCATTGGGTCGCTGCTCCCGCTCGAGCGCAGAGCGCAAATCAATGATGGTTTTCAGCTCATAGTTCTCCAAAAGAGCCTTGCGATCCTCTTTGGAGAGGTGATTCGGCTCGGCAGAGCGCAAAATTTTCTTTCCCTTGACTTTGCGTCCGTCAGCCGCCGCAAGGCCGCCCAAATCCCGAAAGTTTGCCGGTTGTCTCATTTACTGCAACTCCTCAATGTAATATACGCCCGTGGCGTTGGCCAGCAGCTCCAGCGTCTTTTCGTGCCCCCCATAGTGGCAGCGCACAATCAAAACCGCCGAGTAAAAGCTCCCTTGCTCCCGCATGGTATTTCTCTGCAACTGAATGTCCAGCACCTCCATATCCATCTCACGGATGTACTCCGTAAAGTCGGACACGCGGGTGTTCTCGTGGAACTCGACATAGAGCTCCATGCTCTTGCCCATGCGGTGCACCTGCGCATCAATGCGGGCGAAAAAGGTCATGATAAACCAAATCGTCACGCCGCAGACAATTGCCGCCTCGTAAAAGCCGATGCCGATGGCCAGGCCACAACAGGCCGCCGTCCAGAGTCCCGCCGCCGTCGTGATGCCCTTCACCTGCTGTTTACCCGTGACCATAATCGTGCCTGCGCCGAGAAAACCGATGCCGGACACCACCTGCGCACCCATGCGCACCGGATCGCCCGTGCCATATTCCTGCGCAACAAACTGGTTGGTCATCATCACCATCGTCGCCCCGAGGCACACCAGCATGTGCGTGCGAAATCCCGCCGGCCGATGCTTTTTTCCCCGCTCCAGCCCCAATAAACCGCCAATCAGCAGGGTCAGGGCCACCCGCAGGATGATGGACAGCAAGTTAATCTCCCGCAAATATGATAGGCACTCGTTGAATGTCACCATGTATCCTCTCTCTTTCTGCCAATGCACTGCCTCGCAGCCGCATCCCGCTCATTTTCTCCCTGTTTAGCGCCCCAAGCGCTCCAAAAAGCCCTCGTCTGCCTCCGAACAGCACACCTGCTCCTGCATGAGCAGGCCGCACTTCGTCCGCCCGATGCTGCCCGGGCTCACCGAATATGTATCCAGCCCATAGCCGCTCAGCAGTTCAAGCGCCGCCGCATCGCCCGCCATCTCGCCGCACATCCCGCAGGAAATCTCCGCCCTGTGCGCCACCGCAATCGTCTGCGAAATCAGCCGCAGCACCGCCGGATGCATATAGTCGCAAAGCCCGTTGAGCGCAGCATTGCCCCGGTCAACGGCCAGCGTATACTGCGTCAAATCGTTCGTGCCGATGCTGAAAAAATCCACCTCTTTTGCAAATGCCTCCGCACAGACGGCGGCGGCAGGAACCTCAACCATCATCCCCACTGAAACCTCCGCCACATCGACACCCTCATCCCTCAGCTCCTGCCGACACTGCGCCAGCAACTCCTTTGCCCGGCGCAGCTCGCTCATATGGCCAATCATGGGGAACATGATTTTCAGCTTCCCATAGCTCCCCGCCCGCAGCAGCGCCCGCAGCTGGGTACGAAACAAATCCTCGTGTTGCAAGCACAGGCGGATGCCCCGCACGCCCAAAAACGGATTCTTCTCTGTCGGCATGTCGAGATACGGCAGGCGCTTGTCGCCGCCGATATCCAGCGTGCGAATCACCACCGGCGCAGGGGCAAACAGCTCGACTGCGGTCCTGTAGGCTTGAAACTGCTCCTCCTCCGTCGGGCTCTCCCGCCGGCTCATGAAAAGAAATTCCGAGCGGAACAAACCGATGCCGTCGGCGCCGTTTGCCTTAGCCTGTTTCGCTTCTTCAACGTTCCCGATGTTGGCGACCACCAGAATTGTACCGCCATCCTTCTTGCGCAGCGTCCAGTCCTTCGCCGTCTCCGCCAGCCGCCCGAGCCTCTCGTGCGTCTCCTTGCGCCTGCGCTGCTGCGCCAATTCCTCCTGCGTGGGATTGACGAACACCTCGCCGGTCAGCGCATTGACAATCACTTCATCGCCGGTTTTCACCTGCGCCAAAATCCCTGCGCAGGCCACCACAGCGGCAATACCCTTCGCCTGCGCCATAATGGCAGTGTGGCTGGTTTTTCCGCCCAGTTCCGTCACAAAGCCCGCCACGTTTTCCCGATTGAGCTGCGCCGTCTGGCTAGGCACCAAGTCCCGTGCGACCACGATAGTCTCCGGCGGTAGCTTTCCCAGCGGGCTCTCCGGCTCGCCCAGCAGCGTGCGAATCACCCGCCCGGACACATCGCTGATGTCGGAGGCGCGCTCGCGCATGTAGTCGTCCTCCATCGTGCGAAACATGTCACCGAGTCTCTGCGCCGTCACCGCAATGGCCTTCTCTGCCGTGTAGCCCTGCGTGCGAATCATCTGCGCCGCATGCTCGTTGAAGGAGTCGTCCTCCAAAAACGTTATGTGCGCCCGCATGATATTCGCCGTCTCGTTGTCGGCCTGCGCCGCAATGGCGGCCAGCTGCATGCGGCTGGCCTGCACAGCGGCAAACAGCCGCTCCACTTCCCCCTCCGCATCATCGGTGCGGGCGGGAAGATGCTCCATATCCGGCTCCGGCAGAACGTAGGCCTTCCCGATGGCGATTGCATCGGTCACTCCAATTCCTCGCTTCACTGCTCTTTCCTCCGCACCTTATTGCTCTCCCAACTTCGTCTCAATCAATGCGGCCAGAGCCTCCAAACAGGCCTGCTCATCCTCACCCTCGCAGGTGACGTGAATCTCGTCGCCATATCTGCACTGCATTTTCAGTAGCGCCATCATGTCCTCCAAATCACTGCTCGCCTCGCCCTTGCGGATGGTCACCTTGCTTTGAAACTTCCTCTTCTCATCAATCAGCGTTGAAATGGGGCGGGCGTGAAATCCGGGCACGTTTTGCACAAGCATCCGTCGTGTCACCATTGCTCTGTCTCCTGTTCATTTGTATGTCATTTGTATGGCTTCGGCTTCTCCTGTTTGCGCTTCGCTCGTTGCTGCCCCTTTTTAAGGTGGCGGGCATCGAACTCGCATCGGTTTCTGCGGACGAATTTTCGCCCATGCTACCTGCAATCCCTTGCGAATACGCAAGTATTCCCTGCGGGATTGCAGTTGCCTTAACAAAAATTCGCTCCGTATAAGCTGCGCACACCTGTCGGTGAGCAATTTTTGAGGAATTTTTGCTGCGGCGGACGAAGCTTAACTTGTATCCCCCGCCATAGGCGGGGGATACAGCGTGCTTCATAAAAAGCTTGCTCCTTTGCCCCCTGCAAACCAGAGGGGAAATAATACCGATATTACATTATATGGTCATTTTGCATAAATGTCAAGGCTGATTCACGCTCATTTCTGTGAACGTCTTGTAAACGCCGCACGCCCGACCTTAGAAAAAAGACCCCAATGCATTCGCATTGGAGTCTTTCCTTTTTGATTAAACGATGCGCTCCTTGACCTTTGCGCGCTTACCCACGCGGTCACGCAGGTAGTAAAGCTTCGCTCTGCGCACTTTACCGTGACGAATAACCTCAATCTTTTGGATGATCGGGCTGTGGTACGGAAACACCTTCTCCACGCCGACGCCATAAGAAATGCGGCGCACGGTGAAGGTCTCCTCGATGCCGCCGTGCTTCATCGCAATAACGGTACCCTCGAACACCTGAATACGCTCGCGGCTGCCTTCCTTGACCTTCANGTGGACACGAGCGGTGTCACCGATGGNAAAGACAAGGGGATCTTNGCGCTTGTACTTGTCTGTGAATGCCTGTAACTTGTTCATAATTTTTCCTCCAAAAATCCAGGCGTTCTTGCGTCATGCGCAGAGGACCGCCCTAACATAAGCTTTCATATAATACCACAGGCCACCACCAAATGCAAGGTTTATTTTCTCTCTTTTCTATGCTATACTTTAATAATAACAACAAAAGAAAGCGGTGTTTCTATGCACTTTGTCGATTTCCACTGCGACACGCTCTTGCAGGCCTTCTGCCAAAACCACTCCACCCTGGAGCACTTCCCCGCCGTCATGGTGGACGCACAGCGCCTCGTAGCCGGCGGCGCACTGGCGCAGTGGTTCGCCATCTATCTGCGCCCCGAGCCGGAGATGCCCGGCGGCGTGAGCGATGCCGTCTACATCGACGGCTGTCTGGACATTTTCCACAATACCCTGGCACACAGCGCCATCCTCGCCCCCGCCTACTCGGCGGCGGACGTACTCGCCAACCGGGAAAACGGCAAAGTAAGCGCCCTGCTCTCCTTTGAGGACGGCCGTGCCGTCACCAGCATCGAGCGGCTGGAGCACTACCACGCACAGGGCATCCGTATGATTGGCCTCACGTGGAACGGCGCCAACTGCCTCGCCAACCCCAACTCCACCGACCCCGCCAAAATGGCGCTGGGGCTCACCCCCCACGGCAGAGACGTGGTGCGCCGCATGAACGAGCTCGGCATGCTCGTGGATGTCTCGCACCTCTCCGATGGCGGTTTTCACGAGGTGGCCGCCATCGCCACCAAGCCCTTCATCGCCTCCCACTCCAACTGCCGTAGCCTCGCCGACCACCCCCGCAACCTCACCGATGACATGATCAAAACCCTCGCCAACCAAGGCGGCATCATGGGCCTCAACCTCTGCATCCCCTTCTTGGAGGCGGGCGCAACCCGCAGCACCCTTGCGCGCATGTCCGTCCACGTGCGGCACATGATCAACGTCGGCGGCATTGACTGCGTTGCCATCGGCGCAGATCTAGACGGCATCGACGGCGATTTGGAAATCCCCACCTGCGCCCACATGCCGCTCCTCTTTGGCCAGCTGCGCAAGGACGGTCTGAGCGACGATGCCCTCGAGAAAATCGGCTGGCGCAACGCCCTGCGTGTGATGACCACGGCATAAAAGCAGTCAAAAAACGCCGCCTGCTATACAGGCGGCGCTTTTTCATCTCTCTCATCCTCTGCGCAAAGCCCTGCGGCACTGCTTTTCCAGCGCATAAAGCGCAAAGGGCACCGTATAGCACACCAGCATCCGCCCGAGCAGCAGCACCGCCGTGCTCTCCACGCCCCAGCGCTCCATCTGGCGAGTCGCCATCAGCATGAACAGGCAGTGCGACAGGTACACCGAAAAGGATGCCTCGTGAATCCTCCCAAGCAGGCGGTCAAGCCGCCCCTGCGCCTCCACCCGCAAGCAACAGGACAGCAACAGCCCAATCGCCAGCGTATCCGCTACGAGCTTCACTGCATCAAAATTGCTCCAATACAAAATGCCCCGGTGTGACACATACGCCATTCCGGCGCAAATCAAAAGCAAAACCGCAGGCAGTACCCGCCCCTTTTTGCTAAGGCCGTCCAAAACCGCCGCCGCATGCTTGCCTGCGTACAGCCCAAGCACCCAGAAAAAGAGGTAGCTCAAAAATAGGCGGTCAACATACGCCATGCTCGCTCCAAACAGGTGCAGCAGCCCCAAAAAACTAAGCATAAAAATCGTCACCAACGCTGCACCGCAAAGCGCCGCATAGGCGGGAATCCGCTTGACCATCCACATCCACAGCGGCAACAGCAGGTAAAACTGAAGCACAATAATAATGTAGTAAAAATGCGATGACAGATTCCCCAGCCGCAAATAGCCCAAAAACTCCTCCACCGAGCCCTTCACGAAACCGATGCGGTAGCAATACGCATAATAAACCGCCACCCACATCATGTACGGCAGCAGCACTCTAAAAAAGCGCCCCTTCAGATAACTAGCATAAGCCGCCAACGTCAACGGCTTCTCTGAAAAATGCATCACCTGCTTCACTGCGCCCGTGAACAGAAACAGCGGCACCACAAAGGACGACAGCCGCCACGGCATAAACACCACAAAAAGCTGCCACGAGTCCGCCTGCAAGCCGGAAATCCCCAGCGAGAGCACATGAATGAGAATCACCAGCAAACAGGCTACGCCGTTCATCCGATCCAGCGCCGCCAGTCGCTTTTCTTCGCCCTGCTCCATACCGTCCCGCCCTTTCTCTTCTGCCCCACATCATAACATGTTCCCGCCCCAAAAGCAAGGCGGTTCGCACTGGAGCAGGTCTTTCGACTTGACAAAAGAGGAAATACTCGCTAGAATTAAGATATGTAAATAACTGGAAATCATAATAAATTTGGAGTGTTATCATGGAAAAGAAAATAAGCAGTATTCTCTTGGCGCTTGCCCTGCTTCTCACGATATTGCCTGCTGTGGGCGCAAGCAATGCAGTCATGCTGACCTATTCCAGTCTGCGCATTGAGCTCAATGGCGAGCAAATCATCCCGCAGGACTCTGCATCCCAAGTGGTAGAGCCTTTCAGCATCAATGGCACCACCTATCTGCCCGTGCGGGCGGTTGCTTCTGCGCTGGGTCTGGATGTAGATTGGCGGCAGAGCGACAATATGGTGGTGCTACAAAGTGGTGGTATGGCTTCGGGTGGCATCGGCACAGCGGTCTACACAAACCGCATTGTGCAGACAGAGCTCACCAATATCACCATCGGCGTAGAGCTTGACGGCCAAGTTCTTGCCCTGTCAGATGCCAACGGAACACCGGTTTCTCCCATCGCCTTTGGCGGTACGACCTATTTGCCCGTTCGCGCCATTGCCTCTGCGCTAAACCTATTTGTGGATTGGCGGCAGGCAGACAGCACTGTGTTACTCTCCACAGAGAAGGAGGAGAGGAGTATAGTCTTTGCCATGATTACCGACGTGGGTGAGGTTGATGACAAAAGCTTTAACCAAATGACATGGAGGGGCACCGTGGCCGCCGGCAGATCGGCTGGCATTGAACACTTTTACATCAAACCCCTAGAGCAGTCTGACAGTGAGTACATAAATGCCATTGACGTAGCAATCATAAGAGGAGCAACAACAGTCGTTGTGGCTGGATTTTTATTCGAGGTCGCTGTTTTCGATGCGCAAAAAAGCCATCTTGATGTCAACTTCATCCTCGTTGACGGCACGCCTCACAGTGCTACTTATGACAGATACGAAACCGCTGCAAACACAGTGGGGCTCCTATTTGCTGAGGAGCAGGCCGGTTTCCTCGCTGGCTACGCCGCTGTGCTGGACGGCAATAGAAACTTGGGCTTTATGGGCGGCATGGAAGTTCCGGCCGTCGTTCGTTATGGCTATGGTTTTATGCAGGGCGCAAACTACGCCGCCGAACAGCTGGGCGTGAATGTCAAAATAAACTATCATTACACCAATAGCTTCGCCCCCTCCCCCGAAGCAAGAAGCACAGCCCAATCATGGTTCACCAGTGGCATTGAGGTCATCTTCAGTTGCGGCGGCGGCATGGGCAATTCCGTGATGGCAGCGGCGGAGGACGTTGGCGGGCAGGTCATCGGCATAGACCTTGACCAGTCCAATGAATCAGAAACGATTCTTACCTCGGCCATGAAAAATATATCCGGCGCAGTGGAGCAGGTTTTGACCCTCGATGTCAGCGGAAGCTTCCCCGGCGGCGAGAACCTGCGCTTTGGCGCAGCAGAGCAGGGCGTTATGCTCCCTATGGAAACTAGCCGCTTTACAAGCTTCTCCCAGACAGACTACGAGGCAATTTATGCTCTGCTGGCCAGCGGAAGCATCGAACTTATCGGCTCCGACAGCGACCTTGAGCCCGATGCACTGGAACTCCCCGCTGTCACCCTCATATATGTAAAATAAGCGGAGCATAAAAAACAATATCTGATTAAATAAAAAGAGCGATTAGGAATCCTAATCGCTCTTTTTTGACCCGTTCATTATATCCTCCCACCGCCATTTTTGCAAGCACCCCCAGCACTCCACACGAAAAATCACCATCAGACACGCATATTTCCTCCCCGTCCTCATATGAATCCTATAACAACAAATCAGAGAGAGGGTGCCCGCATGGACAAAAAGCGTTTCCGCCGTTCCTCCCTTCCCCGGCCTCACTTCAAGCTCCCCCTTCCCTTCCAAAAAGGCAAACGAGAGCGCACCGCTGCGCAGGAGAAAAGCCCCACCGCCTTCCGCTTCTGGATTTTCCGCAAGCGCCGCTGGGTGGCCGCCGCCAGTGTCGCTCTGGCGCTGCTGATGGCCACCGCCGTCTATCATCCCCTTGTCGTCGGCGCTGCCGCCACGGCAAGACAGCTGCCTATTTACAACGTCCAGCGGGATCAAAAGCTCTGCTCTCTCTCCTTCGATGCGGCCTGGGGCGCAGAGGACACCAACGATTTGATTGCCATTTTAGGCAAATACAACGTCACCGCCACCTTTTTCGTCGTCGGCGACTGGGTGGTGAAATACCCCGAGGCGGTGAAGGCGCTCGCCGACGCAGGCCATGAGATTATGAACCACTCCGACGGCCACGCCCACTTCAACCGGCTCTCCGCCCAACAGATTGTGGACGACATCAACGCCTGCAACGACAAAATCGAGGCTATCACCGGCATCCGCCCCACCCTCTTCCGCCCGCCTTACGGCGAGTACAACGACAACGTGGTCTCCACCGTGCGCAGCATGGGCATGGAGCCCATCCAGTGGGATGTGGACTCCCTCGACTGGAAAGATCTCTCCGCCGCCGACATCACCAGGCGTGTCACCTCCAAGGTGCAGCCCGGCAGCATCGTCCTCTTCCACAACGCCGCCCTCAACACGCCCGCCGCCCTGCCCGCCATCATCGAAACCCTCATACAAAACGGCTACAGCTTCGCCCCCATCAGCGAACTCCTCCTCCAAGGCGATTACACCATCGACCACGCCGGAAAGCAATGCCCCGTCGGCAGCACCTAATCCTCCCTCCGCTGAGCCTTGCGAAAAGGGTCTTCATTTGATATATTCTTTGACATGGATGCAGCATCTTGCCTGCATCCATGTCACTTTTATGTAAAGCATTATTCCTTTCCATCAATCCGGTTCTCTTTCTCTGCTCATTCATCTCTACCGCAACATCTGTAAAGTATTTTTGCTTTTCGTTTCTCCCGCTCGTCGCTCCCACATTTCCCCCATCTTTCCCGCTGCGTCTCTCCTATGCACATCAAAAAACGCAATGAAAAAAACAAAAATCTCCGCAGAAAATATATTGTGTTTACAACTTAACAATTGTATTATATAATTATCTGTCGTGACGGTTTTCGCACGGCACAATAGAAACATATCCCCAAAATATCAGGAGGTATATTAGAATGAGTTGGAAAGCGAGTTATGAGAGCAAGCTATGTACCGCAGAGGAGGCCGCCCGCCACATCAAATCCGGTGACCGGGTCACTATGGGGCTCATGCACGGCGTGTCCCAGGTTTTGATTGATGCCCTGTGCGCCCGCAAGGACGAACTGATGGATGTCACCGTATTCTCCTCCATCAACGTCTGCAAAGAGCCTTATCTTGAGGAGGGCTATGCCCCTCATATCAACTACATGAACGGATTTTTGTATCCTGCCACGCGCAAGGCGCTTGCTGCCGGCCGCATTGACTATACAAGCATTTACTTCCACGAATATCCCATGTGGCTCGAAACCTGCTGGACGCCCGACGTGGCTATGGTTGTTTTGACCCCGCCGGACGAGAACGGCTATTGCAGCTTCTCTATGAGTGCCGACTTCAGCGTCACCGCCTGTGCGCTCGCCGGCACTGTCATCGCCCACATCAACCCCTGCGCCCCCAGAACCGGCGGCGCAAAAATCCATGTCGATGAGCTCACCTGCGCCGTCGTCGCCGAGCGTCCCTTCCCCGAGGCGGCCGGCAAGCCCTCCGGCGAAGCGGAGGCGAAAATCGCCCGCCTCATCGCCGACCGCATCCCCGACGGTGCCTGCCTCCAGCTCGGCATCGGCGGCCTGCCCAACACCGTGCTGTCCATGCTAGGCGACAAAAAGGACTTGGGCATCCACACCGAGCTCTTCTCCGACGGCGTCATCGACCTCTACGAAAAAGGCATCATCAACGGTGCCCGCAAAACCACCGACCCCGGCAAGATTGTCACCACCTTCATCCTCGGCAGCCAGCGCCTCTACGACTTCATCGACAACAACCCCGACGTGCTCGTTTTCCCCGTGGATTACACCAACAATCCTTACAACATCGCCAAAAACGACAACGTCGTCTCCGTCAACGCCTGCCTGGAGGTTGACTTACTCGGCCAGGTCAACGCCGACAGCATGGGCGGTTACTTTTACAGCGGCATCGGCGGTCAGGTTGACTTCGTCCGCGGCGCAAACATGTCCAAGGGCGGCCAATCCTTCCTCTCCCTGCCCTCCACCGCCCTCAAGGGTACCGTTTCCACCATCGTGCCCCGCCTCCAGCGCCCGGTGACCACCTCGCGGCACGACGTGCGCAGCATCGTCACCGAGTACGGCATCGCCGACCTCTTCGGCAAAAACATACGCGAGCGTGCGCAGGCGCTCATCAACATCGCCCACCCCGACTTCCGCGAGGAGCTCATCAAGGCCGCCTACGAGGCAAACTACCTCTACTAATTCCAAAACCTCATGCAAGGGAGCACAGCCGCAAAGCTGCGCTCCCTTTTCTCATGCCCGCCGATTTTCTCTTGCTTTCCCTTCCAATACAATATAAAATGGTGTCATACAATATAATCCCGTAAGAACAGGAGCTGAGTCTATGGCACGCCGCCGAAACAGGGAGCGCAAGCCCCTCCGCCAACAAATCAGAGAACGCAAGGGTGCCGCCCTTGTCTATTTCATCCTGCGCCTGCTCGTCATCTTCGTGATGGTGCGCTGTATTTTCGACCGTGATTACGAATCCCTCTTCCTGTGCATCCTCACCTTGATTCTCTTCACCGTCCCCACCATGCTTGAGCGGCGCATGCGCATCGACATCCCCGACGCACTGGAAATCATCATCCTCCTGTTCATCTACGCCGCACAAATTCTGGGCGAAATCCGCTCCTTCTATATCTACTTCCCCAACTGGGACACCGTCCTGCACACCCTCAACGGCTTCCTTGCCGCCGCCATCGGCTTCGCCCTCGTGGACATTCTCAACGAGGAGGAGAGCGTTTCCATGCGCCTCTCGCCCGTCACTATGGCCATCGTCGCCTTCTGCTTTTCCATGACCATCGGTGTCGTCTGGGAGTTCTTCGAGTTCGCCATGGACTACTTCTTTGGCCTCGACATGCAAAAGGACACCATCCTGCACGCCATCAACTCCGTCAAGCTCTCCCCCGGCGTCACCACCATCCCCACCGGCATCCGCGACATCACCGATGTCATCGTCGTCACCGCCGACGGCAGCCAGCAAGCCCTCGGCCTCGGCGGTTACCTCGACATCGGCCTACACGACACCATGATGGACTTGCTCGTCAACTTCATCGGCGCCTTCGTGTTCTCCACGCTGGGCTACTTCTATGTGCGCGCCCGCGGCGCAGGCCGCTTCAAACGCCTGAAGAGCCTCCTGCCCACCAAGGTGCGCCAAACGCTCAATCTCGACGACGATGACGGGGAGGACACAAACCATGCGTAAGCGCAGCAGCGGCATCCTGCTCCACATCAGCTCTCTCCCCGGCGACTACGGCATCGGCACCTTCGGCGCAGATGCCTACCGCTTCGTCGATTTCCTCGCCACCGCCGGGCAGCGCATCTGGCAAATCCTCCCCCTTTCCCTCTCGGGCGACAGCGCCTCACCCTACATGTCGCCCTCCGCCTTCGCAGGCAATCCCCTCCTGCTCGACCTCGACGCCCTCCATCACGAGGGTCTCCTCACCGTCGACGAGCTCGCCGCCCAGCGCATGGACACCCCCGACCGCATCGACTACGATGCCCTCGTCCGGCTGCGGGAGCCCGCCTTCCGCGCAGCGTACAGCCGCCTGCCCACACCGCCAAGCATCCCCGCCGAGCACGCCCACTGGCTGGCTGACTACGCCCTCTTCATGGCGGCGAAAGCTCACTTCGGCGGCATCGCCTTCTTCCACTGGCCGGACGAAGCGCTGCTGCGCCACGACTCCGCCGCCGTCGCCCGCTACACCGAGCTCCTGCAAGACGAAATCGGCTATCATGTCTTTTTGCAGCTCCAATTCCTCCGCCAATGGCAGGCACTCAAGCGCTACGCCAACGAAAAGGATATCCGCATCATGGGCGATTTGCCCATCTACCTCTCGCCGGACAGCGATGCCGTCTGGGCAAATCCCGAGCTCTTCGCACTTTCTGACAACCGCCGAGCCACGCAGGTGGCGGGCGTGCCGCCGGATGCCTTCTCCGATGTCGGGCAGCACTGGGGCAACCCGCTCTACCGCTGGAACGCCCACAGCGACACAGATTTTGCTTGGTGGCGCAGACGCATTGACCACCTCGCCACGCTCTATGACCTCCTGCGCATCGACCATTTCCGCGCCGCCCACAGCTATTGGGCCATTGATGCCGACGAGCCCGACGCCCGTAGCGGCCGTTGGTGCGCAGGGCCCGGCATGCCCTTTGTCGAGGCCATCAGTCAATCAAGCCTCACCCTCGTGGCCGAGGACTTGGGCGACTTGGACGAAGAAGCCGTCGCTTTCATCCGTGACAGCGGCCTCCCCGGCATGCGGGTGCTCGTGCAGGCCTTCGACCATCCCGCAAGCACCTTCCTGCCCCACAACTGTGGTCAGGACTGCCTGCTCTACACCTCCACGCACGATGCCCCCACCTTTATGGAGTGGTATCATCAGCTCGCCAACGACGGCGCACGGGATTACGCCCGCCGCTACATGCATCTCACAAACGAGGAGGGCTTCCACCGGGGTGTTCTGCGTGCGGCTTGGAGCAGCGCCGCACCCACGGTCATCGCCGCCTTCCAAGATGTGCTCGGCCTCGGCGGCGATGCCCGCATGAACATCCCCGGTACCATCGGCGCACACAATTGGAGCTGGCGGGTGCGGCGTGAAGCCTTCAATCCCTCCGTCTCCGAACCCCTGCGCAGCCTCACCGGCCTCTATGGCCGCAGCTAACCCCAAAAATACCGAGCAAAGATTCACATTTTTCAATGTGAATCTTTGTGTATTATTTCAAAAATAATCCGGAACTTTCTGTTCGAAAGACCGTCCAAAGAAGTGATTCAAATAAATTCAACCGCTTGCACAGCAAGCCAGAAAGGACCACATCTATGAACATCAAGAAAGCGCTCGCCTCCGCCCTCGTCCTTGCACTCATGCTCTCCGCCGGTTCCGCCCTCGCCGTCGTCGGTCAGGAGCCGCTCGCTGAGGGCGAGGTCACCGTCGCAGGCATCATGCCCGTGGAAGGCGACGAGGGCATCATGCCCGTCGCTCCCCTCGTCCCCCCCGAAGGCAACTTCTTCATCGGCGGCCAACCCGTCAATATCCACTCCCTCAACAAGCTCGCTCCCGTGCTGGAGTACGGCACCGTCGCCTTCCTTGAGGACGGCCGCATCATGCTCATGGGTGTGGATGAAAACGGCGCACAGTACGCCAAGCTCATCTTGAACCTCAACGACAGCACGTTGATTCTCAACGCCGTTTCCGGCGACCCTATGGCACTCGAGAATGTCCGTGAGGGAGACGTGCTCTATGCCTACGTCTCCCCGGCCATGGCGCTCTCCATGCCTGCGCAGGCCAGCGCCGAGCTGCTGTTCGTCGGCATCCCTGCGGACTTTGTAGTACCTACCTACGCCGAAATCGACAATGTGATTGTCAACGACGACGGCAGCGTCATCCTCATCACCAATCAGGGCGTTCACATCACCGTCAACGACGAGACTGCCCTCTCCCCTTACCTCAGCCGCCAGTTCATTCTGCCCGAAATGCTGCTCCCCGGCCAGAAAGTTCTGGCATGGTACGGCCTCATCGCCACGAGCTATCCCGCACAGGCCACTGCCGACAAGCTCATCGCTTTTCACACCGACTACACCGGCACCATCAACCTTGACAGCGACGGCGTCATCACCCTCAACGGCGAGGCGTTGCGCTTTGATCGTCTGGCCATGCCCTATATCTCCAGCGGCACCTATCTCGTTCCCTTCCGCAAGGTCGTTGAGGCTCTTGGCTTCACGGTCACTTGGAACAGCGAGGACAATAGCGTTCTCGTCTCTAAGGACGAAGCCGTGCTCTACTCCTTTGTCTCCGGTGCGCACACCGTGCAACTGGGCGACGCCGAGCGCTATATCACCCATGCACTGGACACCTTCCTCGGCGTCACCTACATGAGCATCGACGACATCATCACACTGCACAATTTGAAGCTCGTCGCCTAATTTGAACTGAAAAAAAGGTCCGCACTCTCGGGTGCGGACCTTTTTTTGAGAATACTTTGCTAACTCCCCCTTAGTTAGAATCAAACGGATGCGAACAGCAGCAGCGCAGAACTTTTTCTGCACTGCTGCTGTGTTGTTTTCTAAGGT
>JGI994J12354_10002207_pt1 | contig 19163 bp, 14 predicted proteins | sample IntmicLarv3ML3BL_FD_12354 | JGI IMG/M metagenome (IMG submission 12354)
CCGGCTTAACTTACTTTCTACCAGCAGCCTCTGCCGTAGTATCCGCCGTAACCGCAGCCATAACCGCCGTAGCCATAACCATAGCTGCCGCATCCGCCATAACCAAAGCCGCCATAACCGCCGTAGCCTAAACCGTAGCCGTAACCTCCGCAGCCGCATCTGTCGTTGCAACCGCAGCCATAGTTTCCATACCCATATGACCAAGACATATATTTCACCCCTTTTTAAAGTTTTACTGTAGTTTATTATTATTTAAAGAAAGAGGTGACAAGCATTTGTTGAATGTCATATTAATGGCAGGCTTGGTATTTTTATGCGGCCGGTTATTTTGTTTATATAATTTTGGGGTTAAAAGCAGCGGATAGTGAAAAAGGGCAATAAAAAACCTGCGGCCATAATTTTCTGCGGCAACAGGTTTTTGTAATTTAAATTTACTTTTTTGAATATCTTTTACTTACCGTGAAGTGAGATTACACAGCCGGTCTTTTTCTGAGGAAAACTACAGCGGCGGCGCTGGGTCCGATATGTACGGATATTGTAATGCCTACATAGCCTAAGCCGAGAGAAGGCATACCCCTTTCGGTCATATACACATCTATTTCCTGTCCATCTTCTTCACAGCAGTTATGGAGAGCGATAATCCTGTAATCATCAAATTTCCCTTCCAGCTTATCATAGGATATATCAACAACCTCGTGAAGTGCTTTTTTCCTACCGCGAACTTTTGAATAAGCATGGAGCTCGCCGTCTTCAAAAGAAATAATGGGCTTTATATTCAAAAGGCTGCCGGCAAGGGCAGAGGCTTTGCCGATTCTACCGCCGTTTTGCAAATGATTGAGGGAGTCCACTGTTACAAAAATACCGCAATCATTTTTATATATGTCAACTATATCGCAAATTTCATCAATAGTTTTTCCGTCATTTTTATATTCTGCTATGTCACAAACCAGTAAGCCCTGTAAGTAGGTTACAAGGCATGAATCAATGACCCTTATTTTTCTTTCGGGAAAATCCTCCAAAAGAATGTTGGCGGCATTGATTGCGCTCTGATAAGAGCCTGAAAATTTTGAAGTAAGGCAAACACATAAAACATCCATGCCTTTTTCAAGGTAAATTTTGAATTTATCAACATAATCCTGAATAGGCGGCAAACTTGTTTTGGGGAAAATTCCCTTTTTTTGCAGCTGAGCATAAAACTCGTCTAAAGTAATATCAACGCCGTCCTTATAATAGGTAACACCGTCAAATGTAACAAGGTATGGAACCAAATCTATATGGTAGCGCTCGATAATCTCTTTTGACAAATCACAGGATGAATCTGATATAATTTGAAAATCTGCCATGTGAACCTCCTAAAGTCTTTGACAATATGAGTATATTCTAATATTCTTTAGTTAGGTTGTCAACAAAAGTATTTAAATTTTTTTAAATACTTTTGTTGTATTATGCATTAAGCTATGAATAAAGCTAATTATTTCTTATGAAACGGAATGATATAAATGGGTAAAATATTAGTTATAGCGGAGAAGCCTTCTGTGGCGAGGGATATTGCAGGCGTTTTAGGCGCAAAGCAAAAAGGGGACGGCTGCCTTATAGGTGAGGAATATATAATTTCATGGGCTATAGGTCATTTAATAACTTTGGCTAATCCGGAAGAATATGATCCGGCCCTTAAAAAATGGACAAGAGAATCTCTGCCTATAATCCCGGGCGAAATTAAGCTGACCCCTGTAAGCCGCACAAAATCACAGCTTAATATACTTAAAAAGCTCATGAACTCCAAAGAAACAGACCATATTATATGCGCGACGGACAGCGGGCGGGAGGGTGAGCTGATTTTCCGCTATATTTATGATTATGTTAAATGTAAAAAAATTGTATCAAGGCTTTGGATTTCCAGCATGACTCAGGAGGCTATTAAGGAAGGCTTTGCAAATTTAAAGCCTTCTGCCGAGTATGATAATTTATATAAAAGCGCCAAATGCCGCTCGGAGGCCGACTGGCTTGTGGGCATAAATTCTTCAAGAGTTTATACTATTAAATACGGCGCGCTTTTAAGCATAGGTAGAGTGCAGACTCCTACACTTAATATCTTAGTGCAGCGCCATAAGGAAATTGAAAATTTTGTACCTAAAACCTATTGGCAGATTAAAGCTGAGTTTGAAAATTATTCAGGTCTTTGGACCGATTTGGAAAATAATGAAAACCAGATTTTCGATGAAGAAAAGGCAAGCGGAATTTATGAGAAGCTCAAAAGCAAAGCCGGAGAAATTGTTGATATAGGGGTTGAGCGAAAATCCCAGCCGCCGGGGCTTTTGTATGATTTAACCCTTTTGCAGAGAGAATGTAACCGCCGCTTTTCCTATTCGGCTAAAAATACATTGCAAATTGCTCAGGATTTGTATGAAAAGCGCAAGTTGATTACATATCCCAGAACCGACAGCCAGTATTTAAGCGATGATATGAAAGGCAAATGTATAGGCACCATAAAAAATCTCCCTAAAGATGAATATGGGAAATTTGTTGACTATCTTATAAATCTGCCTAAATTGCCCATGGGCAAGCGCATATTCAATAATGACAAGGTATCCGACCATCATGCAATCATACCAACGGGGAAAGCTGTGAACATGGCAAGCCTTTCCCAAGCGGAGCGCAATGTTTATGATATGGTTGTGCGCAAATTCCTGGCGGCTTTTTACCCAAATTATCTTTATGATGTGACAAAAATAATTACCCGCGCAGAGAGCGAGGATTTTCTTACCCAAGGCAATACAGTGGTGGATTTGGGCTGGAAAGAGCTTTACCCTTCTGAAAAAGGTAAAAATAAAGATGAAGAGGATATTCTGCCAAATGTGAATGTAGGCGAAAAATATGAAATCACTGAATTGGATTTGCAAAAGAAAGAAACCCACCCCCCCAAGCCCTATAATGAAGAGCATTTGCTGGGAGCTATGGAAAATGCAGGCCGCTTCACTGATGATGAAGCATTAAAAGAGCAGCTTAAAGAATCCGGCATAGGCACTCCTGCAACCCGAGCTGCCATAATAGAGCGCATTATTGAGGTGGGCTATGTGACTAGAAAGGGTAAAAATCTCATTCCTACGGAAAAAGGTATTAAGCTGACGGAAATCATTCCGGAGGAATTAAAATCCCCTGAAACCACAGGCAAATGGGAGCGGGGGCTAACTTCTATCTCCAAAGGCAGCATGGACAGTAACCGTTTTATGGAAAGCATAGGGCGCTTCGTGAATTTCATAGTGGAAAATGCGGAGAAAAATACTTCCGTAGAGTTTGAAAAAGAGCCTCAGAAAGAATATAAGAAAAAACCGGCGGCAAAGCTGGGCAAATGCCCTTTATGCGAAAATGGAACTGTTTTGGAAAATAGAAAAGCCTTCTACTGTGATAAATGGAAGGACGGCTGCAAATTCACTGTTTGGAAGGATTCACTAAAGCCCTACGGAATAAATCTTGATGATAAACTTATGAAAAATTTGCTTAAAGACGGCAAAATTGAAAAGCATGATATGTTCATGCCACAGACGAAAGAAAAATGCACAGCAGACATTGTTATAGATAAGGATAAAGAAAATATTATACAGATTAAAAATGTTGATAGAGTGGTAAGCTCATAAAAACCAGGGATGGCAAACGCCATCCCTGGTTTTTATGAGCTGATAATTAAAGTGTTACTCATTTTTATCTGCAATCGTGTAGCTCTTTTCTTTCAGCCAGTAGCCATGCTTTCCCTCCAGCAAATCGCCGCTGTCGCAGCAGGTGAAATCCTTAAGCCCTGAAAAAGAAGCGGTCTTTTCATTTTTCTTATCATATATATCCGGCAAGCCAAATATGATTTGCATGGAACCGGCCTCAATTTTTCGCCCCAGAATTAAATGGGCGTATCTTTTATACGCGGTGAGTATGAAATAATCCTTTTGGAGCATTTTAAATTCTTCGGGAAGGTAGGCAAGCTCATTTGGAGTTATGCGAATCCATTCCAAGTTTTTATCAATTGCTTTAAACGGGCGGATTTTTGAGCAGTTGCGGAATATTAAATTGATTTCTTCAAGCGCTTGGGAATTGAGTTTGTTATTGTAAATTTCTTCATTGGCATTATAAGCGCCCTCAAGCTCAAGAGTTTCTATTTCCGATAGCTTTTCATTTATTTTCTTTGCCATATCTTTAAATGCTTTTTCGGCAGAGCCTTCTTCTATGGTTTCAAAAAAATTGTCTTCAGCCGATTCTGCGCCGGAATAAGTATTTTCGGAATACACAGGAACAGCGGGCAGGGGAGCTTTGCCAATATGCGGAAAAAATTCTTCATTGCGCTCAAATGCTTCCGAAGCCTCTTCCTTTTGAGCAGCGGCTTTTCCGCAAAGGCCGCTACCGGAGGATGGTTCAGGCTTAGCAGCTTTTTTACTATGTAATTTTATTTGATTTTTCCATATAACATCTCCGTCTTTGCAGCCTGCAACAGGTGCTGTGGCCTTTGTGCCTTCTATTATCATTAAGCCTGCAATATTGAAATTTTCAAGGGCTATGCCGCTTTCTTCCACATTATTGGCATCACATTCCCATTTTATTTGCCCGCGGCCGCTGCTATCAGGGATAATCCGACCGATTTCTACAGCAATGGCATTCTCTCCGTTTGACGAAACGATATATACATTGTACATGCTGCCGGTTTTTATATTTTGTACGCTTAATGTGACTTTACCGCTTGTTCCTTTTGTTTCGATTAAACATTTACCCAAAGCCTTTTTTCCTTGCATGGTAAATTCGTCTGAATTTTCACTGAGTATGATGAAATATCTTTGATAGCTGGCGGGCATTATTTATCCTCCTTAAATAAACATCAGAGCAGATTGCGTTTGCTTCGCATAAAGATGCAAATGCTCATTACAATATATTCTTTGGTCAGGATAAATATACGGGTGAGAATAGATATAGGAAAAATCCGCAAAAAAATAAGGATAAACAATGCATAGCATTGCTTTATCCCTGTTAAATGTGAAAGAATATTATTTATTTATGCGCCTGTAAATTTCATCTGCTAAAGCGGCGAAATTGTTAAGGTCCAGCTCTTCACCTCGGGCATTTACATTGAGAGAGCAATTTATAAGCAAAGCCCCCAGCTCATCCTTGGATAAGCCGAAATCCATGAGGTTAAACAGGCAGTTGACTATGGTTTTGCGCCTTTGCTCAAATGTTGCCCTTATTATTTTAAAGAGCAAATCTTCATCCGATGCTGTAACAGGCGGGTTTTCAAGGCGTGTAAGATGTATGACTGCGGAATCCACATTGGGCCTCGGTATAAACGAGTTGCGGGGCACATTAGCCAGCAGCTCGGCCTTGGCGCGGTATTGTACTGCCAGAGTCAGCGCGCCGTAATCCTTAGAGCCTACTTCCGCGCGGATTCTGCTGCCGACTTCCTTTTGAATCATTACAGTCATGGTTTTAACCGGCAGATTATTTTCCAATATGCTCATAATAATCGGCGTAGTTATATAATAGGGCAGGTTAGCGACGATTTTTGCATGACCTGCATTTTCTTTTTCTATTAAAGCGCGCAAATCTGTTTTTAATATGTCGCTGTTGATAATTTCAATATTATCATAAGGCTCTAAATTTTCCCGAAGAATAGGTATGAGAGCTTTGTCAATTTCAACAGCTATAACTTTTTTGCTCTCTATAGCCAGCCTTTCAGTCAAGCCGCCTATGCCGGGGCCGATTTCAATAACCAAATCGCCCTTTGTAATACCAGAGCCGTCTATGATTTTTTGAATAACATGCTGGTCAACCAGAAAATTTTGCCCATACCCTTTTTTTATATGAAAGGAGTTATTTTCAATTATCTGCCTTGTTCTCCCATGCGTTGATATAAATTCCATAAAAAACTCCGTTTCAAAATAATGTATTAATGCTTAGCCACATATGGCGCGCCGTCTACGCTGAGTATAAATTCATCAGCCCTGAAAAAGTCTTTAAACGTAGTTTCCAAAGCCTGGAGGAGCAATGTTTCATAACCGCTGCCTGCATTCATATCGTCAGAAAAATCTTTGGAAAGGTCAACTGTAACAGTGGTAGTTTCCTTTGATTTATTCGTTTCAGTATTTACGGCGGTTTCCCGGCGGATGATTATAGAGTTGACAGTTGTGTTTGGAGAGATAACTCTCTCATTTTCCTTGCCGTTGGGGTTTTTGAGAAGCTCCTCAAATATAGCTTCTTTTTTAACATTAGGGTCAAAGGTATACTTAATTTCCGCATTGTCTAAATCATCTGCATTTTCGTTTGGATAATATATTTTAATGCTGTATTCATAATCAGCATCGGCAGTGAAGCTCTTTATAGTGGTTTCTGTAGTTACATCTTCCATTTTAGTGGTGTTTGTTGTGGTTTCATTAGAGTTTGAAGTTTCAAAACCTTTTATGAAATAGCCGCTTTTGACAAGACCCAGATCCTTGGCATAATATTCTAAATTTGTATAGCCGTTTTCCAGCTCTGTGGAAACCTCAATGGCTAAAACCTTGCCTAAAGGCGTATCAATTTCCACATTAATATCTGTTATGGTGCTTGTGCCTGTGGCTACGCCGCTTATTGTGGCGCTTGAAAAAGTTTTCCAGCTGTTTCCTATTTGCAAAGGTTCTTTGAGAATAGTCATGGGGTAAGTGCCGGATACTTCTAAGAAATTTTCAAAACAGGAAACCTTGTCGTTTGCATAGTTGACCTTAAGTTCACCGTTGGAATATTCCAGAACCTCGGTAACTCTGTAATTGCCGGCTTCGGTTATTCTTTGTATTTTGTTCCCGTCTACATATATATTATAGGTTGAAGATGTTAAAAGTGCATCGGTACGGTCATAAACATAATATCCGTTTTTTACAAACGGAAAATATTCATCTATGGTTCCCTGTACAGAATTGTCTTTTTCAGGTGTTACAATAACAGTGTCATCATTAGTAGGTGCAGGATCTTTATCTGCCGTATTGCATGCCGTAAAAACAATCACAGCAGCTATAATGGGCATTAAGAATTTTCTAAATTTCATCAGTAAATACACTCCATTTCTTTTTCATAAGGCTGATTACCGAATGTATAATATGCGCTAAAGAGAGGCTATGAATAATTCTTTTTTTAAGAACTGCAAAATCCATCTCATTTTCGGTAATGATTTGTTTATAAAAATGCTCTAAAACCAATTTATTATAACATAAAAAATAAAAATGTGCTTGACAAAATCGTTACATGAGAATAAACATTTGATGAACATATTATGTACAACTTAAGTCATAAAAAACAGGCGCCGTCCTGAACTGCTACAAAAATTAAGATAATAAGAAAACAGATGTTTTCAAATTTACAATATCTGTTTTCCTATTATCTTTTTGTCTGGTAAATAAATTGCGCCGCTCATTAGAATATTGTGTAAAGTTTACAGTGTTAGCAGGCGCTGGAAGTGTTTCTTAATATTTGCTATTATATCGTCTTGTTCCAATAAACGAGCGTTATCTTCAGCGCGGTATAGTTTTCGCAAGGAATACCAGAATTGGGACTCGCGAAAGTACTGAACATCAGAGCGATAATTGTCAATATTGTTTTTAAATAGTTGTATTTCAAATTTCCAGACTCTGCCCAAGGCCATAATTACAAATTCGCCATTTGGTGTAATAAAGATTGTTGCGCTGCAATCTTCAAAACCGAACTCTCCTTTATATTTATGTTGAGTTTCAATACCCCCCAGCCCCAAGCTATAAAGCGGCTGAGATTCACTAGGCTCCCAGAAATGATATTTTCTTAGCCTGTATGGCTTTGGGTAAACACCGCATTTTGAAGCTAAACCAGGGTACTCCTTTGCTATTTGCAGAAAAGACATAAAAGTAAAGTGCATTATTTGGCGAAGCTGAGCATCGGATTCTGCAATTCGTCGTAGACGGTCTGTCTCTTGTTGGATTTTTTGATGATTTGCTGTTTGGATTGCTAATAATTCTTTATCTGAGAAAATGTTGTTTCTATTCATTTACAATCCCCTCTAGCATTAAAACTAATATTTTAGCATCATACCTATTTTCTCGAATACTTTCCATAATCCTTAGATTCAAAATTATGGTCACTTTTGATATTTTTTAAAATAGGCCTTGCAATAATCGGCGGAGTATTGGGCCTTACCCGCAGCTCTTGTATTCCCTCAGCTGGCTTGGAAAGAGTAGCGGAGCGGGGCTTAACAGGCGCCGTATTGCCGGCGGTATTTGCAGCTGTTTGCATACTATTTGCAGGGCGTAAACGCTCGGTGGAATTTCGCTTGCTTTCTACAAAAGGTATGGTATCTTTGAAATTGAACTTATCCAAAGCATCCAGTGCGGTGCGGGTGCTTTTTGTTATTTCATCAAAATTTGCAGCTATTTGCAAGGCGGATTCCTTGCTGACAGAATTGCTGGAAGTCAGCTTGTTAAGCTGGGAGTTAAGCTGATTTAAATTTTTAATAACAACGGCCATGTCGCCGGAGGCGGCGCTGACCTTTTCAATATATTTAATCTGTTCCGGAGAAGCGGTGTTGTTTGGCAGGCTTCTGCCTCTTAAAGCTGATTTTGAGCCTTCAAAAACAGTAACCTGGAGATTTTTCAACTGCCTTTCCATAACCTCCGCATTTGCTTTGATTTGGTCAAGGGCATCAGCCTGTTCCTGATGAAGTTTTGAAGAAATTTGAACATCTCGCATAGTGTTCGAGGAATTATATTTAATAGAAGACAGATTGTTTTTCAATACACTGAAAGAGTGATTGTATTTTTCACCTATAGAAATTGCTGATCTTGAAATTTTCTCATTTGCCTCTATTCTAAAGGAATTAATATTAACATTCATCTGGGCTAAATTTCCAAGTAAGGTATCGGCGGTATTTATAGTATTTAGAAGCTGCTTTATCTGAGGCAGAACAGGGTTGTCGGCAGTCAGGGAGCTTGCGCTTTCATTATTTAAGGCAGCGGTTATATCGCTGATATACTTGGAGCTTTGCTCAAGGGCTGTATAAGTTTCATTTAGCTTTTCCAAGGTTTCTTTATATTGACCTTTGTATTGGCCGGAATTTGTTTTTTTCTGATTTGCATTATTCAGCTCAGAAATAAAATCAGCAAGAAAATCATTTAGCTTTGCATTGGCGGCATCAATATCTGCTGATTTTGGCGAATAGAAATCGCCGGATATTATCTTATCATTAAATTTTGCCTGCTCTTCTTTTTCAGAAGCTGATTTACTTTTATCATGCTCTTTAGAAAGGGCATGTATAGAGTCGGCAGCATAAGAGGCAAATGCCACAGCAGCAACCAAAGCGCCAATATGGATTATGCAGTTTAATGTAACGGAAACAGTAAGAGACTGGGTATTATACCTGTTTATTATAAATATCAAATGGGCTGTTGTTGCGGCAAAGCATAATATTACAATGGCTATGGTATATTTTACTATTTTTGAACTTATTTTTTTTTTGTTCATGGAAAACCTCTTCTTTATAAATACTTTTTTTAATATTACTATATAACTTTATCGTAAATTAGAGCGGTTGTCACTATAAAAAACAGTATAGTTAGTTGTATTTTATTTTTTAAAAGATTTTTTATGGACATTTCTGATGGTGCTTTTCTTTTTAGGCGCAGCTTTCTTATCGGGTCTTTTATCTGAGTTTTTTGAAGCAGGCCGGTAAGCCTGATCCGGGCGGATAAGGCAGCCCTTGTCAAAGCCGATTAAATCCCTGCGTTCGGCCTTAATAAGCGCTTCCTTCGCCAAAGCATGGTTTTTGGGATTCTTATACTGCATCAGAGCCCGCTGCATTGCCTTCTCATGGGGAGATTTAGGCACATACACGCTTTCCATGGTTCTGGGGTCCTTGCCCGTATAATACATACAGGTAGACAGGGTGCCGGGGGTAGGATAAAAATCCTGAACCTGCTCAGGGGTGAAATTAATATCCCTTAAATATTCGGCCAGCTCCACTGCGGCGGTTAAATCACTGCCGGGGTGGCTGGACATAAGGTACGGCACAAGATATTGATTAAGCCCGAGAGCCTTATTGGTTTCAAAATACTTTTTCCTGAATTTTTCATAAACGGCTTTGCCGGGCTTGCCCATTTTTTGAAGAACGCGGTCTGATATATGCTCCGGCGCAACTTTAAGCTGGCCGCTTATATGATATTTGCATAACTCCTTGAAAAATTCACCGCTTTTATCGCCAAGCAGATAATCATAACGTATGCCTGAGCGGATGAAAACTTTTTTAACTCCGTTTACAGCGCGGAGCTTTCGCATAAGTAGCAGATAATCGCTGTGGTCGGTGTCGAGATTTTTGCAGGGTGAGGGGAAAAGGCATTCCCTGTCTGAGCAGGCGCCGCTTTTTAGCTGCTTTTTGCAGGCAGGTGCGCGGAAATTTGCCGTAGGCCCTCCTACATCATGAATATAGCCTTTAAAATCCGGCTCCCACTGGAAGGATTCCGCCTCCTGTATAATGGAGGCATGGCTGCGGGTTTGAACAACTCTGCCCTGATGGAAAGTCAGCGCACAGAAATTGCAGCTGCCGAAACAGCCCCTGTTTGATATAATGCTGAATTTAACCTCCGTAATGGCAGGCACGCCGCCTTCCGCTTCATACATGGGGTGATAACTTTTAGCATAGGGCAGGGCATATACCTTGTCAAAAAGTGCCGTTGATATTGGAAGTGCAGGCGTGTTTTGCACAACATAGCCTTCATTATACGGCTCTATGAGCTTTTTAGCCGTAATGGCATCGGAATTAGTATGCTGATGGATGAAACTTTCACAATATATATCTTTATCTTTAGCGGTTAAATTATAATGGGGCAGAGTAATGGCATCTTTTATGCAGGATATATCTTTTGCTTTGTAGCAAACGCCTCTTATGGACTCAAGCGCAGTGAGGTCGTTATTTGCGAGGCAGTCAGCCATTTCCCTTAAAGGGTGCTCAGCCATGCCGTAAATAAGCAGATCCGCGCCGCTGTCTAAAAGTATGGAGCGGCGGACCTTATCCGACCAGTAATCATAATGGGATAAGCGGCGCAGGCTGGCCTCAATACCGCCTAGAACAATATAGGAATCTTTATAGGCTTGCCTTATTTTGTTGGAATAAACTATTGTTGCGCGGTCAGGCCGAAGCCCTGCCTTGCCCCCGGGGGAATAAGTGTCGGAGCTTCGGGGCTTTTTAGCTACGGTATAGTGGTTTACCATGGAATCTATATTGCCGCCGGTGACTAAAAAAGCATATTTAGGCTTGCCGAAAACCTTGAAACTTTCAATATTATTCCAATCGGGCTGGGCAATTATGCCAACGCTGTAGCCCATGCTTTCAAGGAGCCTGCCTATAATTGCCGCGCCGAAAGACGGGTGGTCTACATAAGCATCGCCTGACACAAGCACATAATCAGCGCTATTAATGCCTTTTTTATTCATTTCTTCCATTGAAACAGGTAAAAAATCCATATGCTCACCAACTTTATCAAAATAAAGCAAGGCTTTCTCTTAAAAAATTAAGCATTGAGACTTGCTTTTACTAATTATTTATCCAGCCCTTTGCCAATTTATTCTTAAGCCGCCTACCATCGCTTTTTGCCCAGCCCAGCGGGTTATTATTTACACAAATCAAATGCCAGCCTTTGCTTGCCGGTATATCTAGGCTTTCTCCGTTTAAATATTTTACGATATTAATATCATCCGAATCAAAGCTCAAAGCATTTTTAACATCGTCTTTTCCCAAGGCTATGGCCAGTGCCTGATCAGGCTCAAAGCGCTTATCCTTTACACTGCCCAGCTTCAAGCCGCTCCGGAAAAGCCGCATGCCCGATAAATCCGGCAGATAGGAAGAGGCAAGCATAGCCGTATCTTCGTGAAAAACAATATTGCCGCTTAAATTATAATCCATATTTTCTTCAATAAAATCTTTTACATGCTTTATATTTTCTGATTTGTTTAGTTTCGGGTTCTCAAAATTTATTTTGGCTGGGATTTTTTCTCCCTTTTTCCTGAGTATTGCCAGAAAATGCCCTTCGCCTTTTTGCAAATGTGGCCATATGCGGGCGCAAAAATCCAGCCCGATTAATCCCTTTGACACACCGATAGCGCCATGGTCTATGAAATAAGGCTCAAAATCATTGTGATTAGCCAAAAATCCGGATATAATCTGCTCATTTTCCATTATATTAAATGTACAGGTGGAGTAAGCTATCATTCCGCCGGGCTTAAGCATACAGGCGGCATCATCAAGGAGCTGTTTTTGTATGGGAATATAATATTCCGGCCCTTTTTCCATCCATGAAGCTATGGCCTTTGCATCTTTTCTGAACATGCCTTCGCCTGAACAGGGGGCATCAACTAAAATTTTATCAAAATATTCCTTGAATATATTTTTGAGCTTCGTGCTGTTTTCATTTAAAACGCAGTAATTTTTAATGCCGTGGCGTTCGATATTTTTAGCAAGAGGCGCGCAGCGGGAATGGCTTATGTCGTTGGAAACAAGAAGTCCATCATTTCCCAATCTTTCTCCGATTAAGGTTGATTTACCTCCGGGGGCGGCGCATAAATCCAGCACAATATCATTTTCATCAATGGGGGTAACAGCCGCAGGTAGCATGGCGCTGGGCTCTTGAATATAAAAACAGCCGGCATTATGCAATGGATTTTTAGCTATTTTCTCATTGGTAAAATAAAACCCATGGGAATGCCATTTAATACTTCCGGTATTTTCTCCGATAGCTTTTAATGAAAGCCCGTATTCGCTTTTTATGGGATTTATACGTATTCCTTTAAGGTAAGGCTCTTTTATGGCATTGAAAAAAGAGCTGCTTTCTGGAAGTATATTTTCAATATGCTTTGTAAAATCATTATAAAGAGGCATAAATATCTCCGGTTTATATTTTATCGGCTTTAAATTGCGCTTTATTCTTCCAATATAATGGTTCAGATTTGATTTTACTTATAATCCCCAGAAAAGTAAATATAAACTTAGTATAACAGCTCTATTTAACAATACTATATATAGCGGCTGGGGAGTAATGCGAACCGGCCTGAAAAACTGTAATTTGGCGCAACTCTGCGTTAAAAGGCATTCGGCATAGTGCTGCTATGCACTCTGTCTTTCGCCTTGATTTTCGTACAAATTATAGCTTTTCAGGTCGAAGAGTTTTGCCGCTAGAATTGCGCTGTAAGGGAAGGCAGGAGCCGCGCAGGAATAGTTCGTCTATTTCAAGCGGTTTATAACGAATTCCTATGGCGCAATACTGCGGCAAAACCGAGTTCTCATTATTCCCCAGTGACTAAGAGAGGTGGCATATGTCTAAAACTGTTTGGAAACCCGGCTCCATGCTTTACCCTGCACCTGTTGTTATGGTAAGCTGCGGTGATTATGCGGCTAAAAAAGATATGAATATTATAACTGTTATGTATGCGGCCTCTGTTTGCCGCGATCCCCATATGCTTTCTATTTCCATACGGCCCGACAGGTTTTCTTATGATATAATTAAAAAGTATGGCCAGTTTGTTGTGAATCTGACTACGGAGGATTTGGCTTTTGCAACTGATTTTTGCGGAGTTAAAAGCGGGCGGGATATAAATAAATTTGAGGCATGCTCATTAACCGCTGTGGATAGCGAAATGGTTTCGGCGCCTTCAATTCATGAAAGCCCCATTAATATTGAATGTTCCGTCAGGCAGATAATAGAAGCGGGAAGTCATCATTTGTTCCTTTCGGAGGTTTTATGCGTCAGAGCGGATGAAAAATATATGGACAAAAACGGGAAATTCCATTTGGAATATGCAAATCCTATTTGCTACAGCCATGGTAAATATTACGGCATGGGCAAATGTTTCGGCGGATTTGGTTTTTCCGTTAAAAAAATTGATAAATAATTGCTGTGATAGCAAAGTGAAATAATATTTGCTTACAATATATAAACAAAATCAAAAGCCGAAGCTATATGAAAATTCGGCTTTTATTTTATGGATTGATTATATGGTGGAAATTTTATACGGCGCAATGTTGACGGGGTGAACAAAGAAGGTATAAAATATTATAAATAGATTTGTGAAAATAAAGAGGCTGCAAGAAAAGTTTTCGGCGGCATATGGAAAATATCGGCTTGCTTTAATGTATATTATGAGATAGGTGATGATGGTTTTGTTGTCTGAGTTTATGAAACTTGCATTGACCATAGCTGTGGGTATTGCCGGCGGCGTAGGCGCTAAAAAAATGAAATTCATACCGGCAGCCTATATGCTTGGAGCTCTTATTCTGGTAACTGTTTTTAACTTGTCAACAGGCTATACATATTTTCCCGGGGCGCTTAGGGTTGCAACTCAAATTCTTGCGGGTACATATCTTGGCTTGGGCATAAATACCGAGAGCCTGTATTCAATCAGAACGCTTCTTAAACCGGTTTCTCTTATTTTAATCTTCTTTTTTGCTTCTACAATTGTCTATGGGCTGCTTACCCATAATCTTTTTGGCGTGGATATTGTTACAAGTTTTTACTGCTTTGCGCCCGGCGGCGTTTCCGATATAGCCATAATTGCCGACAGCATAGGCGGTGATGTGGCAATGATCACTTTTATGCAGCTGGCACGGTTAATAACCGTGTTTTTGTTTTACCCGATGCTTTTTCAATTTTTTGCGAAAAAGGGTATAATTCAAACCCATAAGCAGGAAAAAATCAAAAGTGAAGAAGAAAATTCAAAGCCCGGGGAAGCTCAAAACCCGGATATAGATATGACGAAGGAAGAAAAGCGTAAAGGGCTTATGGTGGCGCTTTTTTTCAGTGCTATTGGCGGCTTAATCGGCAATTATTCGGGCATGCCTGCGGGGGCTATGGTTTTTGCAATGGTTAGCGCCGTTGTGACAAATGTTATATATAAAAAGACCTATATGCCGATACAAATGCGCTTTTTTGCACAGATAATGTCGGGCATATATTTGGCGCTGCGCATAACGCCTGAAAGCGTCAGGCAGATTATGAGCTCAGCGGGCCCTGTGCTTTTAATGATAGTGAGCGTTATAACAACGCCGCTTTTAATTGGCTTTCTCGTACATAAGCTGACGAAGATGGATTTAGGCGTCAGCCTGTTCTGCTGTACTCCCGGGGGGATGAGTGAGATGATTCTTCTTGCCGATGATATGGGGCTTGATATTGTAAAGGTATCGGTAACTCATCTGGCAAGGGTTATAATAGTGGTATCTGTTTTCCCGCAATTGATTAATTTAATAATAAAACTTATAAGAGGATAAAAAATAAAGGAGCGGTGCGCTGTGAAAATGAATGAAGCAATGCGAAATGATGCAATTTATATAATAAATAAAACCATAGAGGCCAATGACCCTGAGCAGGCGGTGGCAAAAGCATTGGAAGAGCATAGAAAACCATCCTATATAATGGCAATAGGCAAGGCCGCATGGACAATGGCAAATGCCGCAAAAAAAACGCTGGGTGAAAACGCATTAGGCGGCGTGGTTATAACAAAATATGACCACAGCAACGGCCCAATAGGGAATTTCAGTATATTTGAAGCAGGGCATCCTATTCCTGATGAAAACAGCGTTAAAGCCACTGAATTTGCGGTTGATTTTTTCTCTGAAATGACTGAAGCGGATAATGTGATTTTTCTCATATCCGGCGGCGGCTCTGCGCTTTTTGAAAGCCCTGTAGATGGGGTAAGTTTAAAGAATATGGAAAAACTTTCCAGGGATTTAATAAAATCAGGCGCGGATATTACTCAGATTAATACTGTGAGAAAAAGGCTTTCCAAAGTAAAAGGCGGCGGCTTTGCTGAAATTTGTGCACCTGCTAATATTTACTGTGTGATTCTTTCCGATGTTTTGGGCAATGATCCTGCGGCTATAGCCAGCGGCCCGGCAACCACTAATAACTCAACCGCTGAGGATGCCTTGCGTATTATAGAGGAGTTTGGCATCGAGCTTTCCGAAAATATATTAAGCAAGCTGAAAGAAGATAATTCAGTACAGGTAAATAATGCCGCTCACCGCATTATAGGCTCGGTTAATGAATTGTGTATTTCGGTTGAAAAATTTGCGGCTGAAAGAGGCTATGCAACCTACATAATGACACAGAGCATGACTGTTCAAGCGAGGGAAGCGGGGAATATGATGGCTTCGATTGCGGAAAAATTAAAAGACGGTGAAACCTTGCCTTTGCCGTGCGCTCTCATATTCGGAGGAGAAACTGTGGTTAAAGTAACAGGAGAGGGTAAGGGCGGAAGAAATCAGGAGCTGGCGCTGGCAGCGGCTTTAAGAATAGAGGGCATGGAAAATATCTGCATATTTTCCTTCGGTTCAGACGGAACAGACGGACCTACGGATGCCGCCGGCGGCATAACAGACGGATATTCTGCGGATAATTATAAAGAGCTTGGAATGGATGCCTATGAATATTTAAATAATAACAATTCCTATCCGCTTTTAAAGGCATCGGGGGATTTGCTTGTGACCGGCCCTACGGGAACAAATATAAACGATGTTTCGGTGATTTTAATCAGATGATCTTAGGGAGAGAATCTTCCTTTTCGGCTAAGTGAATAAAAAAAGAGTATTGAGCTTACTTAAAAGCTCCAATACTCTTTAACGGTTGTTGTGAAAATTTATTTGTTATAAACAAATTATATACTGGCAAGAACCTGTACGGCTGATTCCGCAATTATAGTTTCACCATGCTCGATTAAATGATATTTGTTTACAACACCGGAAATATGTTTTTGACCATATTCGCTTAAAATAGCTTCAAAATCGTGCCTGTCATCAAATCCGGCATTATTATCAAATACAAGAAAATACTTTTCATTATATTTGTACATGCTACTTTCTCCGCCGTATAAACTTACAAGGCGGGAGCAAAGGTCAATGGAATCATCCATAGAGGCAAAAGAGTAGATATATATATTGCTTTTTCCGGATTTTGGGCTGTTGCCGTCTAAAAGGCCTCTTTTCTTAAACTTACCTTGTTCCTTGGCCCTGGGCAGCAGATTGAACTTTGTTTCAATATCCTCACTGCCGGATACCTTTGAAACAATAATCATTATACTATCCATTGTAACGGGTATGGCTTCTATCATAAGCGGTGTGTTTTCCGCCTCAAAGCCGCATTCCGTATAGGCTTGCTCCATCATCTCGCGAAAAAGATTCTGCGCTTTTTCAGAACCGTAGGCAAGCTCGGTAATTTTTATATCTTTCTCAATTAAATCTGTTTTGTTTAAAACAAATTTAATTTGGCTTTCGCTTATTCTTTCTATTTTCACGCTATCACTTCCTTCATTATTTCCATGTATTGTATCGCCAAAAACGGCTCCAAACAATAGTTAAAATATTTCCAAATCCACCGGGCTATAACCTGATGAAAGCAATATATACTGAAGCATAAATATAGCAAGCTCAATATAAGTATAATGAAAAATTTCTCCTGTGTAAAGGGGGTCAGGGTAAAGCTCTAATATTATTAATAATTTTTTAAACTTTATATTGTAAATTTAGTGTATAATAATACTGTTGTTTCAAAATGCTATCCACTGTTAGTTTATGCGCGCAAACAGGAAGCGGGCTGCTTTATACAACAAAATACAGGAAGAGTTTCTGATAAAAGTGTTGAAATTTAGAAAGCACGTTCGCTTTTCGCAAAAAATGATAAAATAATCTCGGTTTTTTGCATTATCCTTGACATAGTGCGGCTATGATAATACAATGTATGTATATGTTAGTAAAAGTTTTTCTCCAAAAGGTCAACTCTTTGTAGGATTATGTCGATAAAAAATTCAATATTCAAAAATTAATATAAAAATAAAGTTAAAAAATACGGTATAATCCATTTTTATATACCGTATTTCTCCATAAATCAGTTTGGGAGGGCATATAATGAGCAAAGATTATGATGATTATGACGAGTATGATGAGCAGGACGGCAAGGAGTATTATGATTACGATGATGAAATAAGCCGTAAAGCTGTTGGTAAACTTCTTAACGGCTTAGATGACTATGATAAAAAGCCTTCCAAACCGACAGTTAAAACCATACGGCCGGAATCCGGCGGAGAAAGCAAGAGAAGCAGCATAAATACCAGTTATTATGATGATAGCCGTACCAGCCGTTATGATGATGACGATTCTATTGTTACAGGCTTCAGAGATGATGACGACGATTACTATGATTCTCATGATGATGAGTATGAAGATGACAGCGAGCAAATAGAGCTGGAAGAATTTACTGAGATGGAAGAAGAGCCTGAACCTGCAAGAACGCGCAGGCCAAGACCCGGCAGTGAGGAAACTCCCGCTGACAGGCAGGAACGCGAGCGTTATAGAAGGCAATTTCTCGATGGATATACAGATACAAGAAGAAAAGGCTCTGACATGGCGCAAACCACTGATTACAAGCGCCGCGCTCCCGGAGCATCCGCTGATGATGCCGTAAGGCGCATTGCAGCCGAGAAGGAAAAAGAGCAGGACAGCGCTCCGAGAAGGAGACCGAGACCTACAGCAGGCGATTCCCGCCCGCAGTCTACTCCTGTCAGAGGAAGAAAACCGGCTGAAGAAGACGATGATATAAATATCATAGCTAAGAGAAGCGAGCGCAGCAGGAGAGAGAGAAGTCAGCCAGTAGCGGCTCCAAGCTACGGTACAACTTCCGCAGCCCCTTCATATGATGCGCCTATATTTAAGATAATTATTGCTGTATTTTTAATCATGCTGGCAGTTCTTGTTTTCCTTGTTTTCAAAATCAACGGGGCAAATAAGACTATCGCAGAGCATGAGGCAAATGCAGCTAAGATTGAGGTTGATTCAGAAGCCATGGCTGCCCTGCAAACTTCTAATGACAGTTTAAGACAGCAGCTTACCACTGCAACTGATGATAAGAACAATGCTATTTTAGAGCGGGATGCCTATAAAACCCAGCTGGAAGAGCTGCAAGGCTCATCTGCCAATGCAGCGGCACCTCCGGCAGGAGGCCAAGCAACCTCGCAAACGCCGCTTCCCGGAGGATCTCAAAGCTACACCGTTGTTTCGGGGGACAGCCTTTCAAGAATCAGCAACAGGTTCTATAGCAATTCATCTGCGGCGAGCATAAAAGCCATAAAAGATGCCAATAATATGTCCAGTGATGTTGTACATGTCG